>CENG01197850.1_pt1 | contig 11480 bp, 18 predicted proteins | sample 530131 | NCBI WGS metagenome assembly CENG01 (sample SAMEA2591057, study PRJEB7988) | marine metagenome | biome: marine biome (ENVO:00000447); feature: surface water (ENVO:00002042) layer; material: saline water (ENVO:00002010), including plankton (ENVO:xxxxxxxx) | depth 5 m
TTTCTTGGTAAACGCACCCCCAACACCTTCTCCATTTTAGCAATCATTGCATTTGATGGAACTTCTTTGCCATTTTCATATTTTGCGATTTGTTGCGTCGTACATTTCAATTGATTGGCCATTTCTTTTTGATTCCATTTTTTGGTAATACGTGCCTGTTGAAGGGCCACTTTGAGTTCTTGACTTGCTTTGGGTGGGGCTTGTATGTTTTCAAAATCTTCCTTTTTTTTATGATTTGATTTTGATTGTTGAATTTGTACTGGTTTCTGGAGAACCACTTCATTCCAATCTTGGTGCTCAAATCCGGAACTCATTATATATATGAACAAATATTAACACTTCCAGCGTTGACCGCAATTGGTACATGTCACAAAGGTTGTCATAGGCTCATCTGCTGAGCGCGTTTGTAATTGATAATATGTACACGCATTGGACTTGCATTTACCGCATGTAAAATCATCTGTATTTGCCTCAATCTTTGGAAAGAATTTATTTTCTAATCGCAATTCTTTTTCTTTCATTTTTTCATCCCATTTTTCAGGCAACAATTCCATATGAGTCATAAAGGCCATATTTCGTGCTTCAATGTGTTGATTATTCACTTTTTCCAATATAATTGGATTTTTCAAATTGGACAATATTGATTTTAATTTATGTAAATACAATAATACAAAATAGCTGTTATTCCATTTACAAATGGTCTCAGATTCTTTTGCTTTTTGTATGCTTGAATTATAAATACTTTTCTCTATATTAACACATGTTTTGCGGTTTTGAACATTGGCTTTCGTATGCATATGATCAATGATCTTTGTCCGAAAACGCAAAGGATCGTCTACTTCTTTGACATCCATTTATAATACAATGCTTTGTATATAAAAGTTTAAATTCAATTTTATTCATCAATATATTCTTCTTCTTCCAATTCATCATCTTCCACCACAAAACCGTCTTTCAAGTAGCCTTCGGTTGTATAATCTTCATCGTCATAGATTTCACTATCTTCTGATCGTTCTTCACTTTCATTACCAATGTCTTCAAATCCCCCAAATAAAGTTTCATATACTTTTTCCCATTCTTTGCAACATAGCGATTCATGAGAGCCATCTTCTTTCTTTAAGATACATAATGTTCCAAAAAATAAGGCACTATCAATCGGCGGCGGAAAATCATATTTATTTTCATGATTCGCTTTTCCGTCTTTCTTACCATATACCTTGTATTCCGCATCAGAAACACAATAGGTGCATAACAATTCAAAACCGGTATTGTTTTTATAATTGCATACTTTGTATAACTGTGTTTCATCAAGTGTTTTCACATTTTTTTCCACAATGCTACCATTTGATTTGACAAGAAGAATGTGTACCATGATTGAATGTATTTGTGTGTTTTTATTTAAATAGATTTCAATAAGATATGTAACTATGATCATTTACGTCAATGCTGACATTGAAGACAATATAGAAGACCATGATAATGTGACTATTCATTATGACGATCTTATTTTTTCAAGCTCTGGTATTTTCAAAAAATACAAATATCATTTTTTTGAATGCAATGTGGTGAAAGAAGCACAAAAGTATAGTTATGAGTCGTATGAATTTTTTGTGCAAAAAGATGAGATAACAATAAACAAGCAAAATTTATTGACATCTATTCCCTTTCAGCATTATTATGTGAAACGAAAAACGCTTACAAGTCCCATCAACGATAAAATCATGATGGTCAAAGAAATTGATAACGATACATTTCACCGTCATTACTTTATTTGTAATCAAAGTATTGAAGAAAGCTTGCATGATATAAGTTTATTTCTTTATAAAAAAGTCTAATGATTCAATATATGAAATTGTACTATTTGTTTTTAGGTGTCTTGCTACTCATTATGATTCACTTTGTGTGTTATATTTTTAATATTGATGCGTTTGAGTTATTTGAGAAAAAGACACATACTTCACAGGATAACTCCTGTATTCAAGAAAACATACATAGTTTAAATGAAAGTTTAGAACAACTTAAAGAAATCACAAACAATTCAATATAATGAACTATAGCACATTATTTCCGGAACTGTTGAAGCGATTACCTCCAATAAACGACAAAGATATGTGTTATCATTATCAGAAAAAAAATAATGATAACAAACAGTTTAAGTTATATATACCCAGTGGTAGAAAAAGCATATTGTGGTTTGTCAATTATAATACAAATCATTATTGTGTTTTATTACATTACGATCAAAGGACCAAATCCATTGATAAATGTTTTTTCCATTATATGGCATTTAAAGATGAATTGACTAGTGGTTGTGGAACCTTAATCACATGTATTAAAGTAGAACGAGAAATTTGTCTATATAAGTATTTGTATTATAAGGGTGAACGCTATACAAAACCGTTAATATCACAACAATGTTTTGATTTTAAATACATGTTAGAGAATTATATATCACCATTACCGAAGCGCGATTTTGTGAGTTTGCATGTACCTTACATGAGCTTCCAACGCAATATATTGTTGGAGGCTACTTCTTTGCCCTACATGATCCATAGTGTAATTAGTGTATCCAATTACCAAATGAACTTGCATGAATATTGTGCTCATATTCTAGTTCAGGCGGAAGATGTCAAAAAAGGTATTTACTACTTGTATGTTCGAAACAAGCAAAATGATTTAGTATTTTATCAATCTGCATTGGTAAATGACATGAAAACCAATCATATATGTCGCAAGATTTTTTCAAAACATTTTAAAACGCATATAAATATTGAACATAGTGATGACGAAGAAGACGAAGTGGTCAATGAAAAGAAAATTATGTTACAATGCATGTATCTTCCATGTAAAAAAAAGTGGAAACCCGTTTGCCGTTCTACCAAAATGATGGATTCATTGTCTAAAATCAAATTCATTGAAAATAAAAAATATGATTCTATTGTATAACATGAACGGAACACCTTACATGACAACTGAATTTGGCGATTCAAAAACATTTGCGGGTTCTTATCCGAATGTAGAGCAAGGGGTATATCAAGAAGGAGGTAAGAAAAAGAGAGTTCGAAAGTCCACAAAGTCCAAAAAGTCCAAAAGAAAGCGTGTCCTTAAGAAGAGAAAGACTAAAAAGAACAAAAAGAAGAAAAATTAAAGTAAAATTTTATTTCTTTTTTCTTTTTAAACATCATATGAAACCTATTTTTGTTGCTAATCCTATTCCAAAGCCTTTAACTCAACCGTTTACGTATAGTCAGTATATAACTTATCAAATTCAGCTTGAGAAATATCAAGAAGATCAATATTTACTTCTTTTAAACAACAAAAAATCTATTTTAGGCACCAAAAACCTTGTTTAATACATCACTTTTATTGACTTTGTCACTTTTTTTGAGCAAGATTTTATTTTCATATATTGTCTCAAAATCATTAGTATCTTCGTGTAGTTCGGGATATATTTTTGTCAGGGGTTTGTCAATAATAAGAATCAGACGATCATAGTTCAAGGTTTGTCTGTATTCTTGAATAGTTAAATTTCCATAGAATTTTTCAAGGGTATAATGAGGATCTGGAGCGGGTTTAATATCTTTCTTATAATCATATATCTTTCCGTATATGTAATTTAGCAATTGATATCGTTCGTATTTCATATTGTTGTCTATCGTTTCTTTAAATAAATAGGCACAAGCGCATTCAGGACTACAAAAACAACCATATACATCATATTTATTTTGAAAATATAATGAAGGTATATAAATCGGTTTTGTATTGAAATCGCATGTGCACCAAAAACAAGCCGATTGTTTTGTAACGTGATTGTTGTTAAATTGCTTTTCAAGTTGCTTTAGTTTTTGCTGAATGTTTTTTTGAATAGTATTTTGCTGCTTTATTTTTTGACTTGATATCACCGATTGTGATGAATGCTCTTGGTCATCTTCTATTGATAGCTCTACAACTTGGTCTTGTGTGACTTCGTTTTGGAGCATATAAAAAGGTACATTTGTTTCGTTTACATCATATGGTGTAATTTCTTTGACAATGGTGGGATCATATTGGGTAACGTCACTTAACGTTTGCTCATTTAAATCTATCATTTTGCATTTTAAGTGCAATATGATGACTTTATCTTCTATTGTGTCGCTATGAATACTAGAAATGGATTTTGTAATTTTGCCTCCTTTGGGTTTGCGCCCTCGTTTTTTAGGTGGCTGTGACTCTTTTAGTTTCTCCATTTCTGCTTTTTTCTTTAGCATATCTGCTTTTTTGGTTCGGGGTTTTCGGGTTTTTTTCTCCCCAACAGGTTGATTCATATATGTACACTCTTAAAAATCAATTTAAATACTTTTAAAAAGTTAATTTAGCATGAACGTACCATGGATTGAAAAGTATCGTCCAAAAGAGTTTCATGAAATTGTATTGAATACTCAAAATAAAACATTTATTGAAAACATGATAGACAATGATGATTATCCAAATATGCTTTTTTATGGGCCGCCGGGTACTGGAAAAACAACCACTATTTTGTGCTTAATCTCTATGTATAAAAAGAAGCACGAATGCACAAAAAACTATATTCATTTGAATGCATCTCACGAAAGGGGTATTGATGTGATTCGCAATCAAATCTTGCAATTTACTTTAAATACCACATTTTTCAAAAAAGAGCAAAAATTTGTCCTGTTGGATGAAATGGATTCGTTGACAAAGCAAGCCCAAAAACAATTGATGTATTTGATCAAATGTTGTTATCAAAAGAAAAATGTGACCTTTATTTTGATTTGTAACTATTTGAATAAAGTGATTCCATCTATACGAAACAGTTTACTCACATTGCATTTCAATCAAACTACCAAAATATGCGATTCATTTATTCACAAGTGCTTAGAACAAGAAAAGAAACATATCCCTCAACAACACATTGATCATATCAAGCATTTATACGTCCATGATTTGCGTAGTATTCTCAACGCTTTGCAAGATTATCAATGCAATACTATTATTTTAAATGAATGTATTTTTGAACACCTGCTTCACAAATCGCATTACCAATCTTTGTATGAAAAACTGACATTGCAATATGATGACTACACTATACTCGTAGAATTGTTTCATTATTTGTATCATCATTATACGCTGGACAATGAAATATTAGAAACAACCAAAGAACTATTATTATCATGCCAAAACGAAACATCGTATGTTATGGATAAATATTTGCCCCTTTTACGCATTAAACTGAAAAAAAATTGATATATTTTTTTGGTTTAAAGAAAATGTATCAAATAACATATAAATGGACGTTGAAGCACAATGGCAACAATTTATTAACGGCGATGATGGTGACATATTTACGCTTCCAGAAAAGCCTAAAATTACAAATAAAGCACCAAAGAGTAGTCCGTTGATCATTTCTACAAAATCAAAAATCATTTATTTGGATCGTACCTTTTATTTGAATGATTTATTTTGGAAATTGAAAATTATTCCTTATGATGCTGAACAAGAAGGGATTGTTAAAAAACAAATGAAATTTAATTTCTTGAATCATTTTGAAGTGGAAGAATTTGAAGAAAAAATTAAGCTAGAAAAAAACATTAAGATGAAAATTTTGAATCAAATTGACAATCCAAATGGTCGGGTGCCTTTCAAAGATGTGCGCAAAGTAGATATTGGGTTTTGTAAAAATGACGTGTTAAAACCAAATAAAGAATCCAAAAGTGCCTTTTACAACTGTTTTGTTATCATTTTTCGAAAAATATTTGATGGTGTTTATCGTGAATTTCATGTGAAGTTGTTCAATAGTGGAAAAGTAGAAATTCCAGGTATTCAAAGCGACGCCATGTTAGATTCAGTAATCAGTATACTTCTTAGCACCCTTCAGCCTCATTTTCACAGTACCATACACGAAATAAAGGAAAAGCGTGAATTGGTTTTGGTAAACTCTAATTTCAATTGCAACTTTTATTTGAATCGCAACACTTTGACGCACATATTAAAAACAAAATACAAGGTCAAATGTAACATGGATTCTTGTAGCTATCCGGGAATTCAATGTAAATATGTTCTTCAAAATAAGAAAGAAGTATCTTATATGATCTTCAGAACTGGAAGTGTTTTAATTGTTGGAAAATGCAATGACGACGAACTTGATGACATTTATACTTTCTTGACTGACATATTTTCCAATGAATATGAAAATATTTACGAATTGGAAAGCGAACTAGAAAAAAGTGAAAAAGAACGAAAACGATTAAAAAAATCCAAACCTATACGAAAAACTACGATTATTCAAAAAATTACGAATAAATAAATGAATTCAAAAGTATTTAAAGAAATCAAGGTAACATACACTAAAAAATGAGTGAAGTAAAATTACCAAGTGAAGGTTCTTTAAAACATGCGGCTAGATTGTCCATTACAGATGATAAGCCTATACTACTAGACTATTGGGCAGATTCGTATGGCGAGTCATCGGTTTTGATTGGTGTAAAGGAAAACGATGAAAAACTGTTAGTGCGTTCTGCCGAAGAATATACGAGCCCTATTGTGAAGATTTTCAAAGTATGTGAAGAATTTATTGTCATTACCGAAAACTCTATTTACATCGTGTCTACCGAAATCAAAACAAAGCGCATTTCTTAATTTTTTTGAAATCTTCATTTTTTTTTCAAAAAAAAGAATCCAACACTTATGTAACATACATGGACACTTTAGATTCGCCAAACAATGAATGTTACGAATGTAATATTTGTTACGAAACGCCATACGATATTAATGAATCTATATTATTGGAGTGTTGTAATCGTTCCAAACGTATTTGTGTTTCGTGCATTCATTGTTTGAGCACACCATTATGCCCTTATTGTCGGTGCGAATTGTCCAATAATTGTTTAATATATATGAAAGAGACTAATAACATTTCAACATCGGAACCTTTGAATTCTACGTTTACATGGGAACATTTTCTGGAAGAAGAAAATATTATTAATCCATATATTTACGAGGATTCCCGTCGCCTTAGGAGACAAATACGTCGGTTACGTTATGAATATCAACAACGAAGAAGTGAACGCGACAACCGTGAAGTTCGTTTGACACGACGTGAAAGAAGAAACTTTCGTATACAACAACGACAACAGTTGGACTTGTATGCACGCAATATGACGAATCTGTATAATCGGCACAATGCTTTATTTGTGATGGATGATATTTAGTATATATGAAAAAATATTATTGTAATTCATTTTAATTTTTTCATTCTATTTATATAATAGAATGTTTAAAGTTGTTTTATGTTTACTACTCATTGTAATATTTTTTGTATATATGTTTATGAACTATAAGGAAGGTTTTGATAACACCACACAAATGCCAACTTCTACACAAATGCCAAAACCTACTTCTACTTCTACACAAATGCCAAAACCTACTTCTACTTCTACGCAAAAGCCAAAGCCAAAACCTACTTCCACACAACGTCCTGATGAAAGTAGTAGACAATTGCCTTATTGTGATGAAATAACGACACAGGCACCAAAAGTAGAATGCGAGTCAACATTCAAGTGCAATGCAGATAGTGGTTCAAAACTTGGAGACAAAATGTGCTGTAATCAACGCGGGCGACTACAAAATCTTTCGCATATATGTCCTGTTGATTACCCTAAATGTGCAGGATATAAATGTGGTGTATCATGGGGGAAATGTGTAAGAGAAGAACCTCCTCCTACTACAAAGGCACCAGTTCTACACCAAACGCCTAGTAATTGTATACCACGTATGAACCCGACAACTACCATATCTACGTTACGTCACAATAAGATGACTACCAATGCACCTGCACCTCACCAAGGCACTACTACTACTACTACACAAATGCCTTATCAAAGCACTACAATGGAATCTACATAGATGTTTCTTTCATTAACTTTTTATAAAATGCAATCACCTTTGGATGCGCTTTGATTTTTTGTGCGTTGACTTTGGTCAAATACAATCCTTCTAATGTTTTCACCCGACTCAATGCAACATAGGTTTGTCCGTATTCAAATATATTGTTTCCAATATCAATCAATGCTTTTTCAATGGATAAGCCTTGAGATTTGTGCGTTGTAATGGCCCAACTGAGTATAATCGGTAATTGATTCAAACTGTAGTTTTTATTTGCTTCCAAGATCCATGAATGTTCTTTGATGATTACAGGTGTTTCTATTTTGTCAAACTTTACACGTGGATAGTAGTTGTTTTTTTCTGCGTCATAATGAAAGTCTAATATGACGCCTTGACTTCCATTGACCAAGTTTTTTTCTTGGTCTAAATTACAAATACACATCACTTGACATCCTTCACATAACACTAAATCTTTTTCAAATATTCCATTTTTCATCAACAACTCCATTTCATTTTGAATATTCTTTTCAGCAATGGATTTGAAATTGGGCAATTCGTTTTGGTTGTAGCATATTTTAATGGGATACGTATATTTTTTTGCACTTAGTTTCTGGAGCTCTTGTGTATTCATAGAATCTACCGTTTTTTTAATTGGAAATATTTTCGTGGGTTGAATTGGATCTTCTGGATCTATCTGTTTTTTGCTGCATTGTATCAATTCACCAATGGTGTCAAATGATACATTGCCTTGACGTATTTCTTTCAGCATTTCAAAATACTTTGGATCTTCATGTTGGCGAAAATTCACATCAAATACATACGAACTGTGAAATGTTGATTCCCAAAGTGACGATTGGAAGCAAAAGTTTGCTTCGGCGCTGTTTGATTTGTCTGTACATACGGGAGGAAGTTGATAAAAGTCACCGCTGAATATTATCTGCATACCTCCAAAGACCTTTGTTTTGTCTTTGCGAAAAGATTGGCACAAATAATTGAGAATTTCAAATAACTTTTCATTCAACATGGATACTTCATCTAAAATCAATATGTCGGTTTGGATGTAATTTTCATGCTTTTTCATCTTGAGAATTCGCCGATATATATCAAATTCTTCCCCTTTTCCCAATCCAAGACAACCCCATTTGTGTATGGTTGTAGCGCAACAGTTCAGTAAAATTGCGCTGCATCCTGTCATGGAGGTGACTTGAATCTTTTTCTGGTTTTCTTTGGCGTGTTTAAATACATGTTGAATAAAATAAGATTTACCACAACCGCCTGGTCCCGTAATAAATACATTTTCACCGTTAAGATACGAATCAAATGCGGCTTGTTGTGCGGGTGTAAAATTCATTGATAATGTATTCTTTGAAAAAGAGACAAAAAACAATTCAATTTTTTTATAAATAGCATATATAAATGACCTCCACATCCAATAAAATATGTTGTCCTGATGGACAAGAATCATTAATTGCGGTACATGAAATAAATACCCAAAAAACAATTCTGAAACAAAATAGGACGCAACAATCGCTATATATTCAAACGATTGCATCATTGAATAATACGATCAACATAACAAATGAAGGAAAAAAACATGATTCATATCAACGATATTTGATGAAAAAGAAGGGAAAAGTATTTTCAAAACAAGGAAATGTGGTGGCGTCGGTGCCGGTATATGGTAATAAAACAAAAAGTATGACTTTATCTTCTAAAAATAACACAAAATGTGATTTTTGTTAAATAAAATTGAAATGAATACATTATAATAATAAGTGATATACTCAAGTACAATGACAAATCTTGAAATGGTCATTGGTTCATTTTATGGGGCTGCGAAAACTACCCATATTTTTCAAAATATACAAGTACATGCTTTGATTGCATTGATGAAAACAAATAAATATTTTCATCAATACAAGAAATTATTTTATAAGTTAATTATTAGCAAGTTAAGGATATTTGATCACAAGTATATTCCAAATTACAACAAATATTTCTATAACCACAAACGACTCATGCGAAAAGATATGATTTTGCGTGTGTTTGAATATATTCAACAAAATGCCTATTTAAAAGACAATCCATGTTTGGTAAAAACATATAAAAAGGCAATATCATTTGACGGTAATAGAATTTAAATAATGCAATATTTCGTTAAAATAATAAATAAATACTCTTTGTTTGATGTATACAAGGGATTTGGTCTTATGGTGTAAGGGCTATCACTAGGGACTTTGAATCCCTCAATCCGGGTTCAAATCCCGGTAGGACCTGCATCAATAGTGTAGTGGTAACATGCTTGCCTTCCAAGCAAGCGCCCTGGGTTCGATTCCCAGTTGATGCACTTTTTATATTATTAATAAAAAATCTTTTACTAAATTACATGAGTGCTATTCCTGATTATGTATGGTTTGAACTATTTTTATCAATTTGTTTTTGTAATATAATAACAAAAAATGATTTACAAAAAAGTGCATATGAAGACAGTGAAACATACGAATATAGTATATAAATGTGAAATTCCAATATGATAAACATATATTGCCTTTATAGCTCAGTGGAAGAGCGCACGCCTAGTAAGCGTGATGTCCTGAGTTCAATCCTCAGTGAAGGCTTGCCTTTATAGCTCAGTGGAAGAGCGACAGTCTTGTAAACTGTAGGTCCTGAGTTCAATCCTCAGTGAAGGCTAAAATCAATTTCGTCTAAAGTTATTAGTATTTTGTGAATTTTTTTTCCTACAATATGAAGTGTTGAAATATAAATAAATAAAATAAAATGGGCCAAAACATAATGCTAATAATACACCAATGATTTTGTCCGTGTTTGTGGAAGAGGTTCCAAAGCAAGTAAGTGAATAAAGGAATGCAATAAAACCAGAAAGGACCCATAATCCCAAAACAAGAATTATGATCCAAGGATACTTTTTCTTTTTCGGTTTTTGGGTTGTTTTGAGTATTTGTTTTGGGGCACTCGTTTCCGAGTTGCGATGTATGTTTTGTCGTATTGGGCGAGATGTTGTGTTTTCAAATGTAATATTTGGCGAATAATTAAAAAACTTTGGCGACGCCGTTCCTCGTAATTTTTTCAAATCATCAAAATCCTTTTGTGTTGCATAATCGCATTCTACTGAATCTTCACCTCTTTCTAAACAAAGAGCTGCAGATTCCATACCGTATCCTTCCAAGAGGCTATAATTTGTCATTATATTATGACACTATTTTATTTTTGACTATTTCTTTTATTGTTATTGTTGTAGGTTCTTCTGTTGTTATTATTATTATAGCTCCTTCTGTTGTTGCTGTTATTGTTATTTGAGTTTTTTTTATCTTTCACGCAATATCCACTATTGTAATATAAATAAATGAAATAAATGGGACCAAAAAATATGGCTAATAATACACCAATAACTTTTTCGGTGATATCGGAAGAAGAACCAAAACAGACGAGGGAATAAATAAATGCAATAAATCCAGATATGACCCAAATGAGAAGCAGTCCATATAAAATCATAAATTTAGTTGTAAACCCTTTTTCCTTTTTTTTATTGATCGTTTTAGTTTCATCACTTTGATTGCTAGTTTTTTCTTGTTTACCAT
>CENG01031930.1_pt1 | contig 11428 bp, 12 predicted proteins | sample 530131 | NCBI WGS metagenome assembly CENG01 (sample SAMEA2591057, study PRJEB7988) | marine metagenome | biome: marine biome (ENVO:00000447); feature: surface water (ENVO:00002042) layer; material: saline water (ENVO:00002010), including plankton (ENVO:xxxxxxxx) | depth 5 m
CTAAATAATTAATAATTATAAAAATCTTAAAATGAAACTAATAAAAGAATTTAAAGAGTTTGCAGTTAAAGGTAATATGATTGAAATGGCCATTGGGATTATAATTGGAGCTTCATTTAATAATGTTATAAATGTTCTTGTTAAAAATATTTTTTTACCACCACTATCACTTTTATCGAATGGGATAACTTTAGATAAAAAGAAAATAATTATCAGATCTCAAAAAGTTAACTCGCCAGAGGTTGCTATTGAATATGGACTTTTTTTGGAAACACTAATAGATTTTCTAGCAATAGGGATTACCATTTTCTTAGTCGTTAAGTTTGTCAATAATTTAAAAAATAAAGCCAACGATTTTAAGAACGATGAAATAAAGACCCCTGCCGATATAAAGTTGCTTGGAGAAATAAAAGATATTTTGAAAACTAATTTCCAAAAATAATGAAGTAATTTCTAAAATAATTTAAATGCCAATTTTTAAACTAATTCTTGTAATATTCTCAGGGTTATCATTTTTGTTCTATGGGGTTATGTGTTTTTATTCAAATTACTTTAGGAGTGAATTTATCCGATATGGTTTAGCAAAATATAGAAGAACTACTGGCTTTTTTCAAATTTTAGGAGGTATCTCTCTTATTTTAGGAATATTCATATATGAACTTGAAATAATTTCTTCTCTTGGATTGACAATTTTAATGCTTATGGGTGTTGGGGTTAGATTAAAAATTAAAGATGGTCTATTTAGGACTTTGCCTGCTATCTTTTATGTAATTGTTAACGCACTAATTTTTTATTTTTCAATAAACAGTTAAAAATTGTTTATTAAATTTAAATATTAACCATAAACTAATTCATAATGAAAAATATATATTTATTTATTCTATCATTTGTACTTATAACATCTGCGAATTCTCAGGTAATTCGCTATACATAAATGGATGTTGATTCAAAAGACAGAGAAAAATTTGAAACTTTGTATTCATTGCCATAGTCATCCTCAATAACTTTCATTTTACTTTGCTTGAAACTTTAAATTATTTGAAGTAAGGTTAAACCTTGTTTAATTCAAAAATCTCGTAGCTAACCATAACCTCATCAAAAATCGGTTTTGATACAGGATTTGAGCCATCTAAAAAGGAATTCAAAGCCTCTTCGTTGTGTACAGCAATCTTGAACATTACTGCACTCTTATCTGGTGATACCGTACCTAAAGTTTTAGTTAAATCTGCAATTTTTCTTCTTTCACTCATCCCCTCATCAGATTGCATAAAGCCCATAAACTTCTCAAACTTACCTTCTTTTAGCTTTGCAACAACAAGTATATTTTTCATTTAAATTGATTTAATAGTTATTGATCATAATTTACAATTTATTTAGAGAACTTATCTTATAGGATTAAATTTAATTTATAAAACGAACATTTCAGTTTAAAGACTAATTGAAGGTGTTAAAAAAATGAGCGTTAATTAAGTAAAGTAATGAAAATCATTTTGTTAAAATAGATTTTCTCCCCTTAATAAATTTGAAAGATTTTTCAGATTTTTCTAAATTTATCTAGTAACCATAAATAAGGCTAAAATGAAAAAAATATTAATATTGACTGCTCTCGTTTTGACTAGTTGCAATACAAATCAAAAAAAACAAAATAATGATTTACCAGGAAGATTAGGAAATAAAGATTTGACAATTAATGAAGATAAAAGAATAAACCAGAATCTTCTTCAAGCTATGATTAAAGCTGGATTAGACGGAATTCCACCTACCCCCACTGTTAATTACAAATCAACTCGTCAGGAAATTCAAGATTGGAACAATAATTTAGAGCCAATATATCAAGGAGTTTTTAAAGACATATTTTCTGCCGTAGTGTTACCAGAAGGACTAGTAAATCAAACTGAAACCATAAAAGGGAAAGACGATAACGAAATTAAACTATACATCACCAGGCCAGAAGAAAAAAGTGGTGACTTACCTGGGATACTTCATATACATGGGGGAGGGATGGCAATCATGACAGCTGACGACCCAAATTATGTATACTGGAGACACAAACTAGCATCGAATGGGCTAATTGTAATAGGGGTCGAATTTAGAAATACCTCGGGCATATTAGGTGAACATCCCTTCCCTGCCGGACTTAATGATTGTGTATCTGGCTTAAAATGGGTCTATGAAAACAAAAAAAAATTAGGTATATCTAAAATTATTGTTTCAGGTGAATCTGGAGGAGGTAATCTATCAATTGCAACTGGACTAAAAGCCAAAGAAGAAGGTATAATAAACTATATTGACGGAGTATATGCGCAGTGTCCTTATATTTCAAACCTATATAACAAAGGGGAAAATGAGCTTAAGTCATTGATTGAAAATAACGCATATTTTTTAAGAACTGACGAAATTGGTCTTACAGCATCACTTTATGATGGTATTGAAAGTAAAAATCCGATAGCATGGCCATATCACGCGGATAAAACTCTACTTCAAGACCTTCCTCCACATGTTATAACTGTAAATGAACTGGACCCGCTCAGAGATGAAGGAATAATATTTTCTGAAAAATTAAAGGAAGCTGGAGTAAATGTAAGAATGAGCGAAATCAAAGGAACCGTTCACGCTGCTGAAAATATTTTCCCGTTAGATATTCCGATTATTCATAATCAAGCCATTGAGGATATAAAAAACTTTGCTTATAGTTTGGAGTAAAAAGGTTTTGTCTAATTCAAATATTTGTTATAATATTCTTTCCGCTTTCCTTTTAAAATAATTAATAGGTCAAGTATTCGATATAAAAAAACCCCTTGACTAGACTAGGGAGAATAATATTTGAAAAGGAGATTAAAGTTTTTATTCAATTGCTTTGTTATATGCCGTTGGATCAAAGGCATTGTATGCTTCAATTACTTTTAACCCATCCCATTTAAACCAAGCATAACCTCTTAAAACCAACTTTTCTCCGTTTTTTTTGTTGGTACCATTCCAAGTATACCAATAGTTTGTATAAATATCTCCGTTGTTATAAAACATAGTAGTCGTATTTCTATCAACATTTTTTATATTATCAAAATATTCATGTCCAGCCATAAAAGCGTCTACAACCTCAGTAGGAGTTAATTTGGTGTCATTTACATAAAACATTGCATTCTCATTAAATATTGAAAGTGCCTTTTCTTTATCTTGATTTTCATATGCATCGACGAAAGAATTTAGCATTCCATTTCGTTGATCAGAAGCAGAGATAATTCCCGACATATCAGATTTATCAATTACAACGGAATTATCACAAGCAAAAAACATTAGTATTGTAAAAAGAAATAATAATTTTTTCATTTTTCATTTGATTTATTGTTTATAAGCATGAATATACAAATTTGAAGTACAACTTTTGAACAACAAATATTTAGGTGTTTAAATTTAATATCCTAAATTAGGAATTTAACAACCACTTTTAATTGGAGTCAAATAAGTGCCAAGAATTTAACAAAGTCCATAGTAAACTTGATTATAAGAAAAAACCCCTCATAAAATGAAGGGCTTTAAATGGTTGTCATCATAAGTGTAGCATAGCGGCTACGCTTGCTCCTCCTCTTGGGCTCGAACCAAGGACCCTCTGATTAACAGTCAGATGCTCTAACCAACTGAGCTAAGGAGGATTAAAAGTGGGACAAATATAATATTTTTTTTTGGGTCAATTTTTTTTGATTGACACTTTGAAATGGTTTAGACAGAAATTTTTAAAAGCCTATCTTTTAATTTTCCAAGTTTCATCTTTCTCCACCAAATTTTATTTTCATCTCCTTGTTTTTCAGCTCTGTGTATTTTTTTGTTAAGCTTATTTATTTTTTTCATAAGATATGTGGAATCGATTTTTTTCATATAAATGTTTACTTAAAGTTACATAATTATGATAGTAATTTTGTGTTAAAAAATTCATAAGATGGATAAAATATTAACTGTCAATAGTTAATTATTCAATATCAAATTCACCTAAAATTGACCACCCACCCTTTAAGGCGTTTTGTGAATCCCAATATCCACTAATTACCTCAACTTCGTTAGAAAATAGGATATATGTGTTTCTAGAGTCCAATTTCCAAACATCTGATTTTTCATTTTGAGAATTAGGCTGAACTATCCTAACACCTATGTTGTATTTTCCTTTTAATAACTTTGCCAAGGACTTTTTAACCTTAAAAATAATGTTGTCACCAGGTAAAATAGAAGATGTTTTATAATCGGTCTCAAAGACTTTTAACAGTTTTTTTTCATTACTTAAAATACCAAATTCAATGTCCCAATCATAATACATTGGAGCAACACCAATGTTAGTTATTTCAAGCTCAATTGATAGTAATTCATCGATTAAAATTCTTTCTTGAAATCTACATTTTTCTATTTGGTAGTTATATCCCATTAATCTATGTAGTTTCATAAAAACTTCACATAATTCATCACTTTCATTTTCACAAGCATTAATTACTTTCATTGTGGAATAATGACCTTTTTTAATCATTGTCTCACCTAGCCCAGTTAGATAAATCTGATTAAATTCATTTTCAGAAATCTGTGGTGGATATTCTCCTCCAATAGATCCTTCGATCCATTTGTTAATCTCAAAAAAACTTCGTCAAATTCGTCACTATGAGGGACTGGTCCAAAATAATCGTTATGGAAACCAATATTTCCAGTTGATTTTAGGGGCTCTATCCATGGGTAACGACCCATTAGTTTTTTATTATTAAAATTATCTTTATAAATGTCAAGTATTTTATTTTTTGTTTCATTGGTTAGGTAAAAATCTTGAGAATACCCATAGCTGTGCCATTCGCCCCAATATCCGATTACGCCAAGTTGAAAGGCATAAATTCTAGGATCAGAGTCGTATTTGATAGAAAGAGCTTTAATTGCCTCTTGAGCTTCAGAAATAAATTTTTCATTATTGAAATTAGTTATGTATTTTCCATTTTCATCTCTCAATCTTTCAACTCCAATTTCATTGTAAAGCCAGCCCGGACCGCCATCTGAAACTTCATTTTCTCCATACCAATCAGCATAAAGCCTTAAAATTGTGTGTCTGCCGGTACTCCCAGGTCTATTTATGACTTCCTCTATATAATCATAGTTGAAATTACCATTTGTTGGCTCAAAATCTTTCCACTTAATGTACTGAAAACCAACTGATGCATAATCGTAATCTTTCCACCAACCTGTATTCCATCCTTTCAATGGATTTTTATAAGGGCCATCATTTTTAGGATAAGCGTATTCTACAATTTTTGACGTGGTTTGTTCCGAAAAAGGTTCATCAGTTTTTTTACAAGCATTCAATGAAAAAAGAAATAAAAGAAAAGTTAAATAGATTAAAATTCTCATCATCAATTTACCTTACATTCTCCTTTAGTATAATAAGTAATTCCATTAGCATTTGCATAACAATCATTTGAATATGTTATATTATTGCAGCCACAGACTGGATCATAAATCTCTATACAAAAAGTATTAGAAATCTTGGATTTATCGATACAATCTTGTGAATCGTTATCTTTAGCACATTGATAAAAGATGATAAGCGTTAGGATTAAAATTCTCATTTTGTTATTTACAAAAATAAAATATTGAAATGAAGAAATGCGAGAAATGCAAAAATGAATTTAATACCCTTTATAGAGTAAAATATCTATCCAAACATTATTCTAAAAAGGATTGGGTTTTTATTTGTAAAGTTTGCTTACTGATTGTAAAACCTAGGAATGATAATTATACTTATGGAGGAACATGGAAGGGTTAAATTTTCTATTAATTTTCATAATCAATTAATTATTAAATGAAATTACTCGAATTTACATCTAATGGTATCTATTGTTCTAAGGCCGATGTTTATTTAGACCCTTGGAGGGGAGTGAATAAAGCATTAATTACTCATGGACATTCTGATCATGCAAGATGGGGTAGTAAAAGCTATATAACCCAAATTGACAATGTACCTATTTTAAAACATAGGTTAGGAAAAATAAATGTTTCCGGTAAAAAATATGGAGATAAATTTAAAATCAATAGTGTTACTTTTTCATTCCATCCTGCTGGACATGTTCCAGGCTCGTCGCAAATAAGAGTTGAATATAAGGGTGAAGTTTGGGTTTTCACTGGTGATTTTAAAACTCAGGATGACAAAATCTCTACTCCTTTTGAACCAATAAAGTGCGACACGTTTATAACTGAATGTACTTTTGGATTACCAGTTTATAAGTGGGAAAAACCAAAGATAGTTCATGAGCAAATAAATAATTGGTGGGCTGAAAATAAATCAAATGGTGTTACCAGTTTATTGATGGGCTACTCGCTTGGGAAAATTCAAAGATTGTTAAAAAATTTAAATCCTGAAATCGGAAAAATTTTCACACACGGAGCCACTGAAAAAATGACAGAAGTTTTAAGATCCAAAATAGATTTTCCCAAAACGACTCTAATTACAAGAGATACCTCAAAAAAAGAGATTGAGGGCAATCTGGTACTTGCACCACCCGCTGTTTTGGGAAGCGCATGGAGTAAAAAATTGGGAATCACATCATCTGGTTATGCATCAGGGTGGATGGCAATAAGAGGTGCAAGAAGAAGGAGAGCAGTGGACAGATCCTTTATATTATCAGATCACGCAGACTGGGATGGATTGTTGTCTGCAATTAATTCAACTGAATGTGAGAATGTAATTACTACTCATGGTTATACTGATATTTTTGCGAAGTATTTAAATGAACAAGGATTAAATGCGCTATCAGAAAAAACAGAATACGAACAAGAAACACCAGAAACAGAAAATCAACAGTGAGAAAGTTTGCACGCTTAATCAAAACTCTTGACAGCACTAATAAGACTAACCTTAAAGTTGAAGCGTTATCAAATTATTTTTTAAAATCTTCAAGTGAAGATATGTTATGGGCTATAGCTCTAATGTCTCATAGAAGACCTAAAAGACCACTGACTACAACTCTTCTAAGACAATGGGCATCAGAGGAGAGTAATTTACCTAACTGGCTTTTTGAAGAATCATATCACATAGTTGGTGATCTTGCTGAGACAATATCGTTATTAATCACTCAAGATAATTCTTCATTCAAAATATCTTTAACTGGCTGCATTAAAGAAATAATATCATTAAAAGATAAAACAGATGAAGAGAAAAAAAAATATATATTGAAAAGATGGAAGGGATTTAACAACTATGAAAGATTTGTATTTAATAAAATTTTAACCGGTGGATTTAGAATTGGTATTAGCCAAAAATTAATGACCAGAGCTTTGTCCAAAGCAGTAAATATTGAAGAACACATTATTTCTCACCGCTTAATGGGAGAATGGGATCCACAGACAACTACTCTAGAAAAATTAATAATCAATCCTGACCCAAAAGATCAACTATCAAAACCATACCCGTTTTATCTAGCTTATCCTATAGATTTAGATTTATTTTTAAAATCGGATGTAAGTGAATGGAATATAGAACATAAGTGGGATGGTATGAGAGCACAATTAATTGTTAGAGATGATAATTATTACTTATGGAGTAGAGGTGAAGATCTGATAACAAAAAATTTCCCTGAACTAAAAATTTTATCACAACAAGTTCCTAATGGAACGGTTATAGATGGTGAATTATTACCTTTTAAAAATGGAGTAATTGGAGATTTTAACACTTTGCAAAAAAGGATTGGGAAAAAAAATATTTCCAAAAAGGATTTGCATGAAAACCCTATTATAATAATGGCTTACGATCTTCTAGAAACTGAAGGTAAGGATATAAGGACCTTACCTTTATTTGAGAGACAAAAAAAATTAGAGGTCATTTTAAAAAACAATACAAACCTCTCGTCACCGGTTAGATTATCGAAATACATGAAATTTAAAAGTTGGGAAGAAGTCAAAAAAGAAAGGGAGAATGCTGGTAAAAAAAAGAGTGAAGGATTGATGATTAAAAGAAAAAACTCAAAGTATGAAGTTGGAAGAATAAAGGGGAATTGGTGGAAATGGAAATCTGATCCAAAGACTATTGATGCAGTTTTGACTTATGCAATGAGAGGTCACGGTAGAAGAACAAATTTATACACAGATTACACGTTTGCATTATGGAATAACGGAGAATTGGTAACTTTTGCTAAAGCATATTCAGGACTTAATGACAAAGAAATAAAAGAGGTTGACAGATTTGTAAAACAAAACACATTAAATAGATTTGGTCCAGTAAGACAAGTAAAACCTCTACTTGTTTTTGAAATAGCGTTTGAGGGAGTCTCATTGTCGTCTAGACACAAAAGTGGAGTTTCAGTACGTTTCCCCAGGATTTTAAGACAAAGACATGACAAAAAAATTTCCGAGGCTAATTCAGTTGAAGACTTAAAAAAGTTGTTAGTATGAGGCCAGTGGAAAAATGGTTTAAAGCAAAGGGCTGGAAACCCCAGGACTTTCAAGTTGATTGTTGGGAACACTACGCGAAAGGGGAAAATATAATGCTTCATGCTCCGACGGGAACAGGAAAGACTTATGCTGTTTGGGGGGGTATATTGAATGAATCTTTTGAACTAAAAAAAATTGAAGAAGGAATAAATGTTATATGGATTACCCCACTTAGAGCTTTGGCCGTTGAAATTCAGAAATCTACGCAACAGTTATGTACAGATTTAAAAACTGACATAAATGTTGATTTAAGAACAGGAGATACTCCACAGAGCAGGAAGACAAAACAAAACAAAAACTTTCCTTTTGGATTAATAACTACGCCAGAAACTTTACATATCCTTTTAAGTTCAAAAAAGCACAAAGATATTTTTAAAAATTTGAGAGCCATAGTAGTTGATGAGTGGCACGAACTTTTAGGAACAAAAAGGGGTGTTCAGGTAGAACTAGCAATCTCATATCTTAAATTTTTAATACCTAAAATCAAAATTATTGGTATATCTGCAACACTTGGGAACAAAAAACTAGCTGGTGAAATATTAATGGGAATAGAAAACAGCTTCACAACTATTACATCTAAAATAAATAAAAAGATAAATGTAAAATCTATCATCCCAAAAAGTATGGAGAGATTTCCATGGAGAGGTCATTTAGGTACTCATTTGATAGGTGAGGTAATAAAAATTATTAGAAAAGGTAAAATAACTTTAATTTTTACCAATACACGTTCACAGTGTGAAATTTGGTATCACACAATCATACATTCTTACCCAGAATTAGCTGGAGAAATTGCAATGCATCACGGGAGTATTGATAAAAAAATAAGACTATGGGTAGAAAATAGTCTTAGAGAAAATAAATTAAAGGTTGTCGTATGTACTTCTAGTCTTGACTTAGGAGTTGACTTTAGTCCAGTTGAAGTGTGTATCCAAGTTGGAAGCCCAAAAGGTGTTGGAAGATTTATTCAAAGGGCTGGTAGGAGTGGACACCAACCTAATAATCCCAGCAAAATATATTTTCTTCCAACCCACGCAATTGAATTAATTGAATCTGTTGCTTTACAAGAGGGAATTAAAAAACAAATGATTGAAGACCGATTACCACATATCAATTCCTATGACGTATTGATTCAATTTCTAACTACTCTTGCAATTGGAGAAGGTTTTTTTCCTGACGAAATTTTTTCATTGATAAAAAAAACATTTAGTTTTCAAACGATTAATTCTAGTAAATGGAAATGGATTCTAAACTTTTTAACTAAGGGTAGCCAATCTTTAGAATATTATGATGAATTCAAAAAAGTACAAATTTTAGAGGACGGACTTATGGTGGTTCTTGATAAAGGGATTGCGTTGAGACACAGGCTTTCAATGGGTACAATTGTAAGTGATTCGGTATTAAAAGTTAAATATCAAACTGGTAAAAAACTAGGGACAATTGAAGAATGGTTTGTGTCAAAATTATCTAAAGGAGAGGTCTTTACATTTGCAGGGAAAAACTTAGAACTTTTAAATCTTAAAGGTATGGAGGTAATAGTTAGAAAATCGAAATTAAATAAAGCTAAAATTCCAGCTTGGATTGGAGGAAGATTTAGCTTTAGTTCTAATTTAAGTGATCTATTAAAAAACACTTTTCACAACAAAAAAAACTATTCAACAAAAGAGTTCAAGGCTCTAGATAGTATGTTTAATCAACAGAACCGAGAATCAAAAATACCCAAGAGTGACGAACTGCTTATTGAGCGCTTTAAAACTAAGGAGGGTTTTCATACTTTATTTTACCTTTTTGAAGGATATGCAGTCAACGAAGCAGTTTCAAGCCTACTGGCATATAGAATAAGTTTACTTTATCCAATAACTTTTACGATATCCGTCAATGATTATGGATTTGAGCTTCTATCAGATCAAGAGTTTGATAGAGATATTTTTATAGAAAATAATTTACTAACAAAAGATTATTTATTAGACGACCTATCAAAAAGTGTAAATATTTCTGAAATGAGTAGGAGAAAGTTTAGAGAAATTGCAGTAATTTCTGGATTGGTTTTTCAAGGGTACCCTACAAAACCAGTTAAAACAAAGCAGCTTCAATCAGGGTCTCAATTATTTTATGATGTATTCAAAGAGTACGAACCTGACAACTTACTTTACCAACAAGCTATAAACGAAACCTTTGATCATGGAATAGAAAGTTCAAGAATACAGAGAACTTTTGAAAAAATTGAAAAGCTAAAAATGGTTTGGAAAGACTGCAAATATCCTACACCATTTTCATTTCCATTAATTACCGATAGAATCAGAAGTAAAATGTCATCCGAAAGTGTTGAGGATCGGATTAGAAAAATGTATTTACAACTTGAAAAGTCTGTTAAATGAAAGAGATAGTCATATTTAAAAATCACTTTTACTTACATAAAACAGGAGCGATTTTTTGGAAAGAAAAAAATACTCTTTTACTTGCAGATATACATTTGGGAAAAGTAGGTCACTTTAGAAAGAGCGGTATACCAGTACCTAGAAAAGTTGAAAGCGTATTTTATGACAAGATTTCCAAGCTTAAAAATTCACTAAATTTTTCCCAAATAATTTTTTTGGGAGATTTATTTCATAGCTCCCTTAATAACGAATGGTTTTTATTTGAGAATTGGGTAAAAAAAAACTCCTTAAAAATCATTTTAATTAAGGGCAACCACGATATCATTCCAAAATTAAAATTTCAACAAGTAGGAATAAAAACTTATAATTATTTAAAAATTGAAAAGTTTCTTTTCACACATCATCCAAAAAAAATAAATGATTATTTTGTGTTTTCTGGACACATTCACCCTGGGGTAAGATTAGCCGGAAAAGGAAAACAAATAATGAAATTTCCTTGCTTCATCTATAATAAAGATCAGATAATACTACCTTCCTTTGGCAGTTTTACAGGAATGCACCTACTAAAAATTGAAAATGATGATCAAGTATTTGTAATAACAAATAAG
>CENG01123711.1_pt1 | contig 11424 bp, 9 predicted proteins | sample 530131 | NCBI WGS metagenome assembly CENG01 (sample SAMEA2591057, study PRJEB7988) | marine metagenome | biome: marine biome (ENVO:00000447); feature: surface water (ENVO:00002042) layer; material: saline water (ENVO:00002010), including plankton (ENVO:xxxxxxxx) | depth 5 m
TTTTAACCAAATAGATTATTTAGAATTATGTCGAAATATAATAACCTACTTATTATGAAATTCAAAAACTTTCCCCTCAGATTTTTTTTTTCGGTCGTTTACTCAGTTACATTTGTCCTAGGTTGTAATTCAAATCACAAAAGTATGCCCAATTCCAACATAAGCCCTCCAGTGGCTGATGTAGTACCCTACCAACACAAAATTCACAACCACATTCGCAAAGATCCCTATTATTGGTTGAATCAAAGGGATAACCCAGAGGTTTTGGATTATTTGGAGCGGGAAAACGATTATTATCAAAAAATGACCGCCCACACCCAATCCTTTCAGCAGGAGCTATACGAAGAAATGCGCTCTCGTATAAAAGAAGATGACAGCTCTGTTCCTTATTTTTATAATGGGTATTGGTACATCACTCGATACGAGGAAGGAAAAGATTATCCCATTTATCTTCGCAAAAAAGGGGCACTGACCGCAAAAGAAGAAGTGTTGTTCGACTGCAATGAAATCGCACAGGGGAAGGATTATTTTCGATTGGTAGGAATATCCGTAAGTCCCGACAACACCAAAGTTGCTTTTGGTATTGACACCGTCTCCCGTCGTCAATATACCCTCAAGATCAAAGACCTAATAAGTGGGAAACTGTTAGAAACTAAAATAGAAAACACCACAGGAAGTAGTGTGTGGGCATCCGATAATGCAACGCTTTTCTACAACAAAAAAGATGATCAAACCCTGCGCTCCGAAGCGGTTTACAAACATCACATTAATTCCACAGAACAAGCAGATCAACTCGTCTATGAGGAAGTTGACGAAACCTATTCTGTCTATGTAAGTTCTTCAAAATCGAGGGAATTTATTTTTATATCCTCTCATAGTACCACCACCAGTGAGCATCGTTTTATAAGATCGGATCAACCAGAGGCAGATTTTAGGATCATTCAAACCCGAACCACTGGTTTGGAATATGATGTCGCCCATTTTGGGGATCATTTTTACCTTCACACCAATTTTAATGGTGCCACCAATTTTCAGATTATGAGAACAGCGATTGACCAGACCTCTTCTGAATTTTGGGAGCCTTTATTGCCCCATCGCAAGGATGTTTTAATCGAAGATGTCGAATTATTTGACCAGTATTGGGTGGTCAACGAAAGAGAGAATGGTCTTTCTAGATTGCGCATCATGCGCTGGAATAATACTACAGACTTCTATCTTCCTATCGATGAAGAGACCTATACCCTCCACATTTCCATTAACCCAGAGTTTAAGTCAACCCAACTGCGGTATGTTTTCAATTCTTTAACCACGCCCAGCTCGGTCATTGAATTTGATATGCTTTCTCAACAGAAAACCATTTTAAAAACCCAAGAGGTGTTAGGCGATGGTTTTGATCCGAGTCATTATCGTTCGCAAAGATTGTGGGCCGATGCGAGAGATGGTGCCAAAATTCCAATTTCCATCGTTTACCATAAAGGCACCCAGTTGACCGAATCAACCCCCATACTGCAATACGCCTATGGTTCTTATGGGCATACCATTGACCCCTCCTTTTCCTCCAATCGTCTGAGTTTGTTGGATCGGGGTTTTGCTTTTGCCATTGCCCACATTAGGGGAGGAGAGTATATGGGTAGACATTGGTATGAGGAGGGCAAATTGTTGAAGAAAAAAAACACTTTTTACGATTTTATAGATTGTTCGAAGTTTTTAATTGAGCAAAAACTCACCTCACCAGAACACCTCTACGCCAATGGAGGCTCAGCTGGGGGGCTTTTAATGGGAGTGATCATCAATTTGTCTCCGGAATTATACAATGGGGTGATTGCCGATGTGCCTTTTGTAGATGTGGTCACCACCATGTTGGACGATACCATTCCCTTGACCACTTCTGAATATGATGAGTGGGGCAATCCCAATGAAAAAGCGTATTATGATTGTATGCTTTCTTATTCTCCTTACGATCAGGTAAAGGCGCAAGATTATCCCCATCTGTTGGTGACCTCGGGTCTTCACGACTCACAGGTGCAGTATTTTGAGCCCACCAAATGGGTGGCTCGGTTAAGGGCTCACAAAACCGATCAAAATTTATTGTTTTTGGATACCAATATGAAAGCAGGGCACAGCGGAGCTTCTGGTCGTTTTGACAGCCTCAAAGAATTGGCAAAAAAATTTGCTTTTATAATTGATTTAGAAAAAAATAGTCTTTAAAAAAAAGTCTTATTTTTGCAGCGTAAAGATGGAAAAAAATAAATCCAACAAGGGAATGAAGATTAATGAAAACGTTTTGTCATTAATAGGTAGCACCCCCTTGATCCGACTTGAAAAAATTGTTGAAGGTTTTACAGGAAACTTTTTTACAAAATTTGAGGCCTTTAATCCTGGCCATTCCAACAAAGACAGAATTGCACTTCATATTATTGAAGAAGCCGAAAAAAAAGGCATTCTCAAACCTGGTGATACCATCATTGAAACCACTTCTGGTAATACGGGTTTTAGTTTGGCGATGGTTTCTCTAATCAAAGGTTATGATTGTATTCTGGCCGTGAGTTCAAAGTCTTCCAAAGACAAAATTGATATGTTGCATGCAATGGGGGCTAAAGTCTATGTTTGCCCTGCCAATGTCTCTGCGGAAGATTCCAGATCCTATTATCAGGTTGCCAAAACTCTCCACAACGAAATCAAAGATTCAGTATACATCAATCAGTATTTCAACAATCTAAATGTAGAAGCCCATTACAAAACTACTGGTCCTGAGATTTGGGATCAGACAGATGGTAAAATCACTCATCTGATTGCTTGCTCAGGTACTGGGGGGACTATTTCAGGTTGTGCTAAGTACTTAAAAGAACAAAACCCCGATATTGAAATTATCGGTGTTGATGCCTATGGATCTGTTCTGAAAAAATACCATGAGACCCGAGAGTTGGACACCGATGAAATCTATCCCTACCGCATTGAAGGATTGGGTAAAAATCTCATTCCAACGGCAACAGATTTTGATTCTATCGATACTTTTATTAAAGTAACCGACGAGGACAGTGCCCATACGGCCAGAGAAGTTACCCGAAAAGAAGGATTGTTTGTTGGCTATACCTCTGGTGCTGCCATGCAAGCCGTAAAGCAACTCAATAAAAAAGAAAAGTTCAAAAAAGACGACTGCATAGTCATTATTTTCCCGGATCACGGTTCTCGCTACATGAGCAAGATATACAGTGACGATTGGATGAATGAACAGGGTTTTTTTGATACAGCCAATCAAGAAGCTCCAAACAAAATCGAATACATATAAGCATTTACAACTGAAGGATTTAATGATGAAGGATTTATTTGACAGATTTTATAAAAACAAAGGGCCTGTTGGAAAATGGGCAGAATATGCAGAAGGCTATTTTGTTTTTCCAAAGTTGGAAGGCCCCATCAGTAACCGGATGTACTTTATGGGTAAAGAGGTCATCACTTGGAGTGTTAATGACTACTTGGGCTTAGCCAATCATCCGGAAGTGAGAAAGGTAGATGCCGAGGCGGCAGCTGAATATGGTTCTGCCTATCCCATGGGAGCGAGAATGATGTCGGGTCATACCGATCTTCACGAGCAATTGGAAGGTGAGTTGGCTGAATTTGTTAATAAAGAATCTGCATATTTACTCAATTTCGGTTATCAAGGAATTTTATCAACCATTGATACATTGGTAGGAAAAGACGATGTAATCGTCTATGATGTAGATGCACACGCTTGTATTGTAGATGGGGTAAGACTTCATTTGGGTAAACGTTTTACCTACAAACACAATGATATAGCAAGTCTTGAAAAAAACCTACAGCGCGCCCAAAAGGTAGCCGAACAAACTGGAGGAGGGATTTTGGTGATCTCTGAGGGAGTTTTCGGTATGCGTGGAGAGCAAGGGAAGCTAAAGGAGATTGCAGGTCTCAAAAGCAAATACAAATTCCGATTTTTGGTGGACGATGCCCACGGGTTTGGGACATTGGGCAAAAATGGAGCAGGAGCAGGAGTAGAGCAAGGCATACAAGACGACATCGATGTCTATTTTGCCACTTTTGCTAAATCGATGGCTTCGACTGGGGCTTTTATTGCTGCCGATAAGGAAATTATCGACTATCTGAGGTACAATATGCGTTCTCAGATGTTTGCAAAATCACTGCAAATGCAGTTGGTCAAAGGAGCCCTCAAAAGATTGGAAATGCTTAGAACTCAACCCGAATTCAAAGCCAAGCTTTGGGAGAATGTAAATGCCCTTCAAAATGGCCTTAAAGCCAACGGTTTTGATATTGGCAAGACACAAAGCTGTGTAACTCCAGTTTATCTTAAGGGGAGTATACCCGAAGCCATGGCATTGGTCAAAGATTTGAGAGAAAACCACGGTATCTTTTGTTCCATAGTGGTTTATCCGGTCATTCCCAAAGGATTGATTTTGTTGCGTTTGATTCCAACAGCCTCCCATACCCTTGAGGATGTGAATGAAACCATAGAAGCTTTTGCCTATATCAGAGAAAAATTGGAAAACGGAACTTACAAGCGAATTTCACAAGCGCTACAAGCGGCTGTTAAGTAATCTAATCAATACCTTCATAACAAGGTTTTAGGGTTCCAATGTGGAGCGTGAAAGAATTACAGCTTTTTGATGCAGGGGAATTCTAAAATTACCTCTATAAAATAAATGGATATTGTTTATTCATTCAACATTACTGGCATTACCAGCATGGTAATGTTTTCTCCTTCTTCAACATGATCCATAGGGGTAATGATTCCTGCACGGTTGGGCAGAGACATGAATAGTTTGATTTCCTCACAAGCAATGTTGTTCAGCATTTCGATCAAAAAACGGGAGTTGAATCCTATTTGCAGGTCGTCTCCGATGTACTCACAACCCAATCTTTCCTCAGCTTTATTGCTGTAATCAAAATCTTCGGCAGAAACTTGGAGTTCTGCTCCAGCCATTTTAAGTCTAACCTGATGGGTAGTTTTGTTGGAAAATATACTGACCCTTCGAACGGAATTGAGGAATTCGGAACGGGAAATCTGCATCACATTTGGGTTTTCTTTAGGGATGACCGCTTCGTAATTAGGGTATTTGCCTTCGACCAATCGGCAGGTCATTCTGACGTTTCCGAAACTGAATTCCGCATTGGTTTCGTTGTATTCTATCACCACATCCTCCTCAACACCTTGAAGTATGCCTTTGAGTAATTGAAGGGGTTTTTTGGGCATGATAAATTCGGCATTTTTGTCTGCCTGAATATCGGTACGGGTGTATTTGACCAATTTATGGGCATCGGTAGCCACGAAAGTTAATTCAGTAGTATTGAATTGAAAAAACACACCACTCATCACTGGTCTGAGGTCGTCATTGCCCGATGCAAAAAGTGTGGCGTTGATGGCTGTTGCCAAAATCTGACCGTTGATATGAGTTTTGATGGGATCTTTGACTTGAGCGGCTTTTGGGAAATCTTCACCATTGAGATAGGCTACAGCATACTTACCATTGTTGGCACTGATTTCAACCGTATTTTTTTCTGATTTGACAAAAGTCAAGGGCTGTTCGGGAAAGGTTTTTAAAGTATCCAAAATCAGACGAGCGGGTAAGGCGATCATACCACTGTCTTGAGATTCCACATCTATAGTAGCAGACATGGAGGTTTCGAGGTCGGAGGCAGTCAAAACCAATTGACTTCCATTGAGATGGAATAAAAAATTATCCAAGATGGGAAGAGTATTGGCATTGTTGATAATTCCTCCCAAGATCTGGAGTTCTTTGAGTAACGATTCGCTGGAAACAATGAATTTCATGGACAATTGATTATGTATCGCAAATATAAAACGAAGCCCATACCCGAAAAAATGAAGTTATTAAAAGTTATTGACCAAATCTGCGGATTCTCCAACGGAAGACCAAAGCTCCCAAAATCAACAAAATCGCCAATGGAATCAATAGCATAAGGATTTTTAGCAAACGGGATTGCTGCTCCACTTTTTGGAAATCCAAATGGGGGAGTTCCACGCCTTTGTTCTGGAGTTGAAGCAGTTTATGATTGCCCATCAAATGATGAACAGTCTGTTGGAGAAACACTTTGTTGAAATAAAAATTATTGGTCCATTTGTCATATCCCAGTTCTAGTGGGTTGCTTTTGTCCACTTGGTTTTCTGCAACAGCACCGCTGGAAAAGACCATGATCTGACTTTGGCCTGTTGTCCTTTTGTCCTCCAGTATTACGGGCGTAATTCGATTTTCGAAGGCCGAATTGAATTTTCCTTCCAGTAAAAGACCCAAGATTTGTGATTTCTGATCGAACAGGGCAAGGTTTAATTTTTCCGAAGCTTCTTTAAGGGCTATTGTTTTAGGAGTTTGTAGTGATTGTGAAAAATCAGAACTGCCGATGAGTATGGTTTTGTCCAGTGAATTGTTAAGGGTATCTATAGAAGAGGGAAAAGGGATTAACACCTTACCGGCTTGATTTCCAAATAGTTCATTTTGTCTGGGTTGAGCCAAAGAGTAATAGGGCCAAGGATAAGTGAGGTATTGAGTCTCGCGTTGGGATCCATTGGCCAGTACTACTGGAGCACAATACATGTCTTTGACCAAGTTTTTTTGCAATCTAAAACCGTATTTAAAAAAAGCACTTTCCATATTGAGCGAACGTCCGACTGCTACGGCCGAACCACCGGTACTGAACAAACTGTCCCGATTGACAGCCACCGGATTGATAGTCCACCACTGTTTTCCACCATGCATCAAGTATTGATCCAACAGGTATTTTTCAGTTTCACTAAAAGCTTCTGTAGGATTGGAGATCATCAACAGGGGAAATCGCTTCAGATTTTCGAGTGTTTTTTCTGGGTCGTTTTCTAATGCTTTCAGGTCGAAAGAGGCCAACTGGTAGTAGGGTTGAAGACTGCGCATAAAATCGGCAATCTTAACTGCTTCCGAGGTGCCGTGGGAGGTTAACACTGCTAGAGTGGGTTTTTGCTTTTGGTTGATCTTAAAAAAGGCTTCGTAAAAGTGAAACTCCAATTGGGCGATGGATCGGTTGATTTTTTGTTGTTCATCATCTCCCAACACCTTTTCAAGCAATGGGATTCTCAGAGATTTGTTACCGTCGTTGATCATAGCCCAAGGGAAAACAACAGTCTGTTCGAGGGCTTGTTTTTGATCGGCTGTGATGTATTCTGGAGGGAGACCAAACTGCGTCATTTCATCGATCAGTGCTTGAGTACTAACAGAACCCTCAAAAGGATCGACAAAGCTCACCACTAACTGATCGGTAAGACCTTCCATTCCACTGATCAAGGTCTTTATTTCGCGTTGCAATCGCAAATAATGGGCAGGGAGTTGACCGGTCAAAAAAATATCAATTTTCAGGGGTTGCTCCAGTTCCGTTAAAAGGATTTTGGTGTTGTCGTTTAAAGTATAACGTTGGTCTTGGGTCACATCCCAACGGTAATCGATACCTTGAGCGATGACGATCAACAACAATGGAATGAGAAGGTTTTTCAACCCTTGTTTAATATTTTTCACAGCTCTTGATTTTTGATGTTGTACAACAGCTGTTTGCTGATATAGAGAACGATATAGTTAAAACCTAAAAAATAGACGATATCTTTGAGGGTTATTACGCCTTGGCGAAGGTTGAGAAAATGCTCAAAAATTCCCACAGCATTGAAAAAGCGGTAAAGACCTTGATCTTTCATTAGTTCGGCGATACTTTTCCAGACATAAAATTGAAGAAAACAAAGCAACAGGGCCAACATAAAAGCCGTGGCTTGACTTTTGGTTAGTAGGGCTGAAAAAATCCCAAGGGCAACAAAACTTGCTCCCACACAAAACAAGCCGCAATAGGCGGAGATGGCACTGCCCCAATCTATGGGGTTGTTGCCCAGCTTTAGGGCGTCGATGGCAAAAAAATAAACCACTGTTGGTAGCAAGGCCGTCAATAACAACATCAAATTGACAATGTACTTCCCCAAAAGGATTTGCCACAGGCTCAGGGGTTTGGTCAACAATAACTCCAAAGTTCCAGTGCGTTTTTCTTCAGCAAAACTGCGCATTGACAAGGCGGGTACAAGGAGTAAAAACAACCATGGAGCAAGGACAAAAAAGGCGTTGAGGTCAGCAAATCCTGCATTGAGCAGGTTGAAGTCGGTGTCCAAAAACCACAGGAAAAGTGTGGAGAGTGTCAGGAAAAATCCCAAGCTGAGATAGCCCAAGGGAGTACTGAAAAAAACAAACCATTCTCTTTTAACCAATGCCCACATATTATTCAAATTTAACGGTTATGGATTCTCTGTATTCCAATCCAAAGAGAGACTGGGCGCCCCCCACGGTTTGGGTGTTGCTTTTGTAGATGGCCAATTCGAGGTGATCGGCATCGTTGAAAAGTGCGATTTTTTTCCCGTCCTCATCTCTCTTTTCTTTGGGAATGGAGAAGTCGATGGCATCACTGTAGGTCTCGAACACTTTTCTGAATTTAACATTTCTGGCAAAAATGGTAAAAGCTCTGGATTTTCCTACTTCGTTGAAAATTTTTCGGGTGATGTTGGTGATAACATTTCCATAATTGTCAACATAAATTACCGCTCCTAAGATTTGATCTCCCTGAGGGTTTATGACCGGTCTCAGTTCTTTGATTTCTTTGATATGTTCTAAAGGTTTACCCACTACCTCTAAAGTCCCTTTTCGTGAGATATGGGCGGCTACCCATACGAAAGCTTCCAGCACTGGGAAGGAGGTTGGCATTTTGTCATGGATATTGATCGAGACCATTTTGTCAGATTTTAGATCTCCTTTAATCATAGCAAAAATACCATTGTCTGCTCCAATAAAATAATGACCGTCAAAATACATGGCCAAGTGTTGGTTTTCTGGTGTCTTTTCAGACTCGACCCCAATGATATGAATACTTCCTTTTGGGAAAGTCTTGTATGCGTTTTTGAGTACATAAGCTGCCTCGGTGGGGTTGTAGGGTGCTATTTCATGGCTGATGTCCACAATTTGTGGTTGTTCCACTGTACTGAGTATGGCTCCTTTGACTGCTGCCACAGCGTAATCTTTATTTCCAAAATCAGTCATTAAAGTTACTATCGGCATAGGAGTATAGTGGATAAAATTATTTAAATTTGAATGATAAGCTTGCAGTAGCAAAATTAATTTTTTTTAACTGACTATCCTTTGAACGAAATAAAAATTGAACTTTCTGAAGTCAATCCACAGGAATTTTTCGGACAGCAAAACATTAATATTGAAAAATTAAGGTATTATTATCCCAAGCTAAAGATTGTAGCCAGAGGAATTACCCTTAAAGCTTTTGGGGAAGAATCCATCTTGGAGGAGTTCGAAAAGCGTGTGGATATGTTGATTTCTCATTTTGGAAAATACAACCATCTCAACGAAGAAACCATAGAACGGATCATAACAGGTGATGGGCCTGCCGATTTTGAACCCAGTTCGGATCGAGATAATTTTATATTGCACGGTGTGGGGGGAAAGATCATCAAATCCCAGAGTGTCAATCAGCAGCGACTTGTTGAAACTTCCAAAAAAAATGACATGATCTTTGCAATCGGCCCTGCAGGAACTGGTAAAACCTATACTGGTGTCGCCTTGGCGGTCAAAGCCCTCAAAGAAAAACAAGTTAAGCGGATCATCCTCACCCGACCAGCGGTAGAGGCGGGGGAGAACCTCGGTTTCCTTCCTGGCGATTTAAAGGAAAAGTTGGATCCCTATATGCAGCCGCTTTATGACGCCCTGCGGGACATGATCCCCCAGGAAAAACTCAATAGTCATATCGAAAATGGAACGATTCAAATTGCGCCTTTGGCCTTTATGAGGGGGCGAACTTTGGACAATGCCTTTGTGATTTTGGATGAAGCCCAAAACACCACCCACGCCCAAATGAAAATGTTTTTGACCCGTATGGGTCGTAACGCTAAATTTATGGTTACGGGCGATCCCGGGCAGATCGATTTGCCGCGAAGGGTAATCTCAGGACTCAAAGAAGCCCTTTTGATCCTTAAAGAAACTGAGGGCATTGGTATCATTACTTTGGACGAAAAAGACGTGATTCGTCATTCTTTGGTCAAAAAAGTCATTGATGCTTACAAACGCATTGAACACCATAATTGAAGCTCTTGACAAATACACTTACCCATTGTGATTTTCATTTTCCTGGCCAATTGTCACACTACCACGGTAAAGTCAGGGAGGTTTACGAATTGGAAAACGACCTATTGGTAATGGTGGCCTCCGATCGCCTTTCCGCCTTTGATGTGGTCATGCCTAAAGGAATTCCCTACAAAGGGCAAATCCTCAACCAAATTGCTACCCAAATGATGGCCGCCACGGAGGACATTGTTCCCAATTGGCTCACCGCCACACCCGATCCCAACGTGGCCATCGGCCAACGCTGTTCGCCTTTTAAAGTTGAGATGGTCATCAGGGGCTATCTTTCTGGTCATGCAGCCAGAGAATACAAAGCTGGAAAAAGAACACTCTGTGGTGTAGAAATGCACAATGGCATGGTCGAAAACGATGCTTTTCCCACTCCCATCATCACTCCAGCCACCAAAGCCGAAGAAGGTCATGATGAAGACATTTCCCGAGAAGCCATTGTGGATCAGGGGATTGTCAGTGAAGCCGACTACCTCCAGCTGGAGCAATATACCCGAGCGCTGTTCCAAAGGGGAACGGAGATCGCCCAAAGTAGGGGTTTGCTTTTGGTGGATACCAAATACGAATTCGGAAAAAACGCCCAGGGGGAAATTGTTTTGATTGATGAAATTCATACGCCCGACTCCTCACGCTATTTCTACGCTGAGGGCTATACCGAACGCCAATCAAATGGAGAAGCGCAAAAACAACTGTCCAAGGAGTTTGTAAGACAGTGGTTGATTTCCAATGGTTTTCAGGGATTGGAAGGGCAGGAGGTACCTCCCATGTCCGATGCCTACATCACTTCTGTCTCCGAACGATATATTGAGTTGTATGAAAACATTACTGGCAAAAGCTTTGTTAAAGCCGATACGACTCATATCAGCCAAAGGATTGAAGAAAATGTATTAAGCTACTTGGAGGAGAATGTTTAGAGTTTCTGCTCCTGTTGTTTTTTGCCATTCACATCCTCTCCAGACTTCTCTTTTCAAAATGCAATAGGTGTTTTTATTCCATTTCAATGGAAAGTGCTAACCAAGCATTGGTTCGCTCTTCTAAGGCTTCTTCAGTAGATTTTAATTCGATGGAGAGGGTTTTGATTTCCTCAGGGGAAAGCGCCTCACTTGAAAACTTGTTTTGTATTGTTTCTTTTTGGGCTTCAAATTTTGCGATTTCGGTTTCTAGCTTTTTGAGTGCCCGTTGGTTTTCGTAAGAGGGTTTGTTTTCTTCCTTATTTTTCCAGTCGGATTTTGGTTTTTTTTCG
>CENG01028390.1_pt1 | contig 11379 bp, 20 predicted proteins | sample 530131 | NCBI WGS metagenome assembly CENG01 (sample SAMEA2591057, study PRJEB7988) | marine metagenome | biome: marine biome (ENVO:00000447); feature: surface water (ENVO:00002042) layer; material: saline water (ENVO:00002010), including plankton (ENVO:xxxxxxxx) | depth 5 m
GAGGTTCAGCGAACGACGCGCTGTTTTGGCATCATAACCTGTTTTTATCTCAAGGCCGCACCGTTCATATGCTTCTTCTACAAGCTCTGCTACATCAAGATCAAAGTCTCGTGAGTTTGAAGTTGCCATCAATCGCCCTCGTTATACAGATTATCAAAAACCCTGTTCACATCTAAGGTATAATCAAGATCACTTTTTGAGTAGTGAATGTGTGCAGACGGTTTGAAATCTGGGGCACCCTGTCCTGTTTCAAACCATGCTGGATGTGTCACTCTAACACGATTATTTGGCAATGCCACGATATTTCCTGTCCACTCACCAGCGTCTAACAGGTGCATGACATGACTTTGCTTGTGTTGTGCGGGATCATCTGCGATTTCGTTTTCTGCGTAATCAACAGTAAACAAATACTTCGCCGGAAAGAACTTTCCGTCAATTTTTGCCAGCCAAGGACAAGGCGTGGCTCTGTCCAAAACATAAACAGCATGTGTATGTGATGAACAATCCCAGGGCTGCGCGTCATGCACAGCCATGGGTTCAGGCCATTCATCGAGGGGTTCATCTGCAACAAGAGCAGTTATGGGCATCCTAGCCCACATCGCTCCTCCAGTTACATTTTCCTCCTCGGAATCTTCAGCGTTGATGCCCGTAAAAATGAGTTGAAAACTCAAACAACGACAAGGCATTGTCGTCACCGCTACAGCCATGGCATGGAGAAACTCTCCATGATACTTTTCATGGTTGTGCGTATATTCACGGCGCACCCAACACTTGAAGTGTGGGATGTTGCTTTGAAGATACGGCATTAGGCTTTTACGAGCTTATAGCCTTTTTTCTTAGCAGCGGCACGAATTTGGGCAACGGTCATCGTTTTACCTTTAACGGCACCGCCTTTTTTGTAGCCCTTAGACTTAACCATTCCGCCTTTTTTGTAGCCCTTCGACTTCATCATGCCGCCACGCTTCATGCCTTTAGATTTCATTTTCATCATCGCTTTTTACTCCTTCGCAACGATTTTACACGCCTGGGTTTCCCGGCTGGTTGTCCCAACCGCTTCTTCTGTGAAACTCTACTGCGTTTCTCAGCAGCAGTCATCTCTTTACTTGTTTTGGGAGTTTTGGAAGAAACACGTTTTGAAGGGCGGCAGTAAGGAGTGCCGCGCTTTTCGCCTTTGCGACGACCACATTTTTTACCTGTCCTAACGTCAACCCAATCTTCTTTGAACCAACGTTTAAGAGCAGCACCCTTTTTTGTTTTTCTGACTTGAGGCATCGATCAACGTTCCTTCTTCCCGTATCTCTTGTACCACAACCAGTTGTTGAAACGTGCTAAACGCACCGCAACGAAAGTCATTGCCCGACTGTTCCAAAACCAGTGTGTGTATCTTACACCCATCAGTATATCTTTGTTGTCCGATATTTGTACTTTTGACCGTTAGAAAATTTCTTGGTAACTAGACCACCTTTAGCTTTTTTCTGTGCCTTGTTGCCCCAGTTTTTTGCACCAACTTTTCGGCAGGAGGCAATGGCTCCGCTCGCATACGCGCTCGGGAAAACTTTGTACCGCGCCTTAACCTTATGATAACAAGCATCTTTTTTAGACATTACCGTTTCCTCTTCTTCCTACTAGCGCAATGTGCGCGTTCCGAAAAACCACGGGGCTTCTTGCAATTGATCTTCTGCTTGCGGGCCGTAGACCATTTTCGTTTGCCCGGAGCTTTCTTTATCTGCTGGGACATCTGACCTCTGGATATTGCCATTTTGAACCTCGGAAATAAAACTCTCCCACATTGGAGTAATCATCGTGTGATTTGCTTCTACTTTAACAGCAATCTCAGCAGTTTTCTTATCCACTTCAATTAATGTTAAAGTCATCCAGCCAAGAACAGCTAGACCCACGGTCACACAAACATTCACAAGATACTTTTCCACTAGCACTTCCACCGTCTTCTAGCCTGTCTCAATCTGCTGTTAGGATTCTTTGCGGCCTTGGGAAACTTTTTCATTTGACCAGCAGAGCGAGCACAGAATGATTTTCTACGCTTCGCGGCCGCACTGCCTTTTTTAACTTTACCTGTAACAGCGGTTTTTAATTTGCTACCAGGGTTCATACGACGATATGCCGCCACGCCTTTCTTCGTCATTCCCGCCCCACTTTTAGTGGGACGGAAATTACGCTTATTGCGTTTCGGCATCTTTGTCGCCGTTCTCGCCATGACAGCCTCTAGACAGTAAAGAATACGACAGACGTAATATCGTCTACCGTATGCACATTAATGTCTGTCTCGAACAAGATCCCCTGTGCAGGAACAGAAATAGTATCTGTCTCACCTGTTTGAAGATCAACGTGCAGTTTTGTTTCACCAGAGTCTGTGCCATCTGTCAGCTTCAACTCAGGTGTTCCTGAACCAGCAGTGGTAACGAGAACTTGCATCAGGCGACAACGTCCAATGGACGCTGCCCCTGTTGCTGTAACGCGAGTGGTTTTTACATCAGAACCAGCCATTACAGTCTCCTATCTTACGAGTCAGCGAAAGGAGTAGCTACAGTTCCTGAACCAATCAGAATACCTTGAACTAAATACTCAGCCGTAGCTAGTGCAGTAACTTCAACATATGAATTTGCATCACCACCAGTGGTGCTACCGTTCATTGAAATCACATCGTTAGTTGCGGCGGGTATGAAAAATTTCACTGTACCGTTGGTAACAGCTACTGCCGCAGAACCAACAAATTTATCTGTGCCATCTGTTTTGATGTCAAGATCAGTCGCATCTGTGCCAACGAAGAAACGGTATGTTGCACCGATCTCTGCTGTTTTGATACTAGGCAGTGTAACTGCACCATCTGCATCATTGATTTCGATGGTACGACCCGCGTGTGTGTCAAATGTAAGAGTAGTTTCGGCTGTGATGTTAATCACAGAACCGGAGCCAGCTTGAATGATCCCATTGTTAGAAATCACTGGCCCTGAAAAAGTTGTTTTACCCATGTCAATCTCCTGTCAGGGCTACGTCGATCACACCGTGTGATCGTCAGGAATAAATTATCCTATCTCAACTTAGCACAAAAAGAAAGGGCGAGATCTCTCCCGCCCTTTCCAAGTGTACATTCAACGAGTTACTTACGCACCCGGTGAACCGAAGACACAACGTGGGTCACTGAAGCCGAAGCTGTAACGCTCACGGGCTTTGTAACGCATGTTACCTGTGTCAAAATCTGGCTCCATCGCAGTGGTCAGAGACAGACGCTCGAAGTGTTTGAAACCGTTCGGAGCATCGGTTTTGATGAAGAACGCATCAGTATCGGTCAGGTAGTCGTTGACTACATAACCTTCGGGCAACAGACCCATGCTACGGATAGCGTTTACATCGTTGTCGGCAGTACCAACGCGGAGGTTAGAAACCATCAGACGTTCAGCAACAAACTGTAGCTGACGCGGAATGATCAGTTTCGAGCCTTTCAGCGCGATGATGAGGCCACGCTCGTCAACAAAACCAGCAATGCTGATCAGTGCATCTTCAAGAGATGTCTCGTTCAGATCAGCGGCAGTGCTGGGCTCGTTTGCAAACGTGCTGCCATTGGTTAGTGGGTGATCAGTTGCACAAAGCTCTTTGCCATCACCGCCTTTGAAAGACGAGTTGAAAGCATTATTGAGAATTGAGGCAGCTTTCACCTGTTTGGTATGTGCCATAGCACGAGCCAAACCACGGGTGTAGCGCGAAGAAAGACGATCATACAGATTGTCTTCCACAGCTTCTTCCGTGATGGAGAAGCCGAGAGCTACCGTCTCGTGGTTGTAGCGCGAAGTGTAAGCTTCTTGTGCGTCGTCAAACGCCAAAGCTGAACCTTCCTGTTTGGTAGGTGCAGCACCGAAGCCTGACAGCATAACTTCTTCTTCGAACGCACGGTCAGATGTTTCCGTGTCGAAGACTTCAGAATGCTGGCCTTCATACCGATTGTATTCCATCCCGAACAAGGCGTTGAGGCCGGGCTCGAGTTCTTTAGCAAGTTGTGATCTAGAAATCGCCATGACCTAGCTCCTTATACGCCTGTGGTTGATACAGTACCACCAGCAATCGCACCATTCGGTGAATTGAAGTGGTTGTTCAACCGGACTACTACGCCAACCCCACTCGCGCCAAAGTCGGCGTTTGCAGGATCATCAACGATCCCCATAATCCGAAGATTAAGGTTGTTAGTTGTAGCAATTGTGCTTACTGCCAACGCTGCCGAGGACATGCCAGTAGAAGTACTACCGCCTGTACCGGAAGCGAAGTTGGCGTTCGCAAACACATGAGTACGAGCAGTAGCTTCATCTGTAAGCGATGCGTCAGACGCAATTACGAACAACTGTGAGGGATCATCATAAACAAAGGCTTTGACAGGAAAATTACTGTCTGCACCCGACCCAGGGTAAAAATTTGAGAACACTGTCTCACCAGTGGTAGAGGACACATATTCACAACCATAGAATGCACCAAGAAGACCCACCGTGCCCCCAGCAGCCGCACCGACAATGTCGATAACACCCGCTGCAAGAGGGATAACCGGAGAACCTTGATAGATAGCATTAGAGTTGGTTGAGGCAATGCGATACTCAGTAGCACCAGTTGAGTTTACGTTCTGACCCATTTTTCCATAGGGACGTAAGCCAAATGCACCATTGATATTAGCCATTTTACTAACTCCAAGTTATCGGAGACTACTTTTTCTCGCCTCCGAAGGTTACACGAGATTGCCTATCACTTGTGATAGGCATTGAGGGATGCTGTTCCCTCATCAAGTTTTCATCCACGGCTTTCATTTGATTGCGGGTCTGGTCCCGAAAATATTCAGTTCTTTCATCAACCGTTTCGATAGGCATACGGCAAAGTATTAGTCCACCGTTTCCTATCACACCTTGGTATTTACCGTCTTCTACGGTAGGAGCTTCGAAATCAGGATACTCGTCAGCCCGGACAGGTTCCCAACCTTCGCGCAATCTTGCGTGTAGATTGGTTTTATCGTCCTCGCCTCGAATGGCGGTCCGAACCCAGCGGTGTACAAAACCTTCGGGTGCGGGTGGAGCTTCTAGCATACTGGGCGGAGCCCAAGGTTTCCGTCGCGCAGTTTTTTCGCGTGTTTGCGTCTCACGAGGTGTACGTTTTTTAGACTCAGTCATATCTTACTCCTTCACATACTTTGCGTACTCTTCGAGCGGAACGCCAAGTTTCTTAGCGATAGCTACCTGTGAATCGGTAAGCTTGACTGTTCTGCGCCCCTTTTTTGTTGAACGGGAAGAGGATGAATCAGCAGAGGCGACTCTGGTTTGTGTCCGCTTTTTCGGTGCTTCAAACTTGTTAGGGAAATCAGCACGAATCCGTTTATCCAATTCACTATAGTAGTCATCCGAGGTCGGGTCAAACCCTTCCTCTTCAACGAGTCTCCTATGTATACCAAATGCTGCATACGTCATTGACTCATCTTCACCGAACCAACTGTTCTTTTCGGCCCAATCTTGAGCCTTTGGATCCGGTTGTCGAGGCGCAGCCGCTTGTTGTGGAGCCGCTTGTTCAGCCTGAACAGGTTGCTCATTAGTTTCTGCGCTGTTGCGCTCTACTTCAACCTTGGCTTCTTCATACTTGGCCTGTTCTAAGGACAATCTGCTGATACGTTGCTGTGCTTCGAAAAGCGCGTCTGGATCACCCTCGTCGTGGGCTAGTCTGTACGCAGCTTTTGCTGCTTCCATCTCACGCTCTACGCGAGTCCCAAACTCACCGACATAGTCACCTTCACGCTCTTTGAGCTTGGCTTCTAGTTCAGCATTCCGTTTTTGCACATTCTCAGCGTATTCGATTGCTGCCTGACGTTGCCGCTCTTCTTCACGGTATTTAGCCGTAAGCTTGCGGATACGTCGTTGAACGCCCTCTGAATAATTTTCCAATTCTTCTTCGTTAGAACTCGCCTCTTGAGTTTCAGGCTCTTCTTCCTGCGCGGGTTCTTCATCGTCAGGTTCTTGCAAGGCTACACGAGACTCTTCTTTTGCCTCTTCTTGCTCCGGCTGCTCAGATTCCTGCTCTTCATCTTCTAATTCGATGATGGTTTCTTCTGTTTCGTCACTTTGCATGGCTTTCTCCCATGGTTAAAAAATAATGTCTTCAGGATCCAAGATAGTGGCAATGACTTCGTCATCATTAATGATGCGAACCTCTCCCCCATCCAACTTGAACCTAGACCCGGCGTACCTACCGATACAGACCCAGTCTCCTTCTTTGCACCATGGCTCACAATCTTCCCCAAACTTGTCAGGGTCTTTGTAAGCGAGTGGGCCAACTTTAATAACGTATGCAACAACCGTAGCGACAGACTCCCTGTCCCGAGTTTCATCGGGAACATAAATACCGCCAACTGTCTTCTCGCGTCCCTTGTAAGGCATTACAAGAACACGCCAACCAGTGGGGTTTGGAACTCTCTCTCTTGCGGATTTGTCTTCTGCTTTTTTCTTAGCTTCTTTTTGTGCGACTATATAGTCAGGAACGATCAACCTCTGTGTCATCGTCAAACCTCTTTAGCAAGGACTGTAACTCCTCCACGGCAAACGAAAGTCCCTGTATTTCGCCAACCACAGCACGGTATTGTTCCATGTCTTTTACGTTGCCACTTGTGATAGCAACAGACAAATCCTCGACCCGTGACTCGAGAGATCTTTTAAACTTGGTGATGAACTCAGGAAGTGTCAAGAAACGCCTTTAAATCCTACACCAGATATAGCGGCACCTGTCCCACGAATTGTTCCGCGACTAGGGCACTTGCCGCCTTTAGCAATACCACCGTTTGCAAAACCCATACGAGTAACGGCTTCCCTACCTTTTTTTGACTCCGCCAGTTTTTTCAAACCTTCGTTCGGTAGCTTTTCGACAGGTGTCTTCATTTCAGTCTCCTGTAAAAATATTACGTTACATTAACCTGTTTTGTTTCAGAAAGTCTAGCTCTCTTGCCCCAGATTTGAATTGTACATCTTGGAAAATTTGCTTGTGAAGAAACAGTCGTTACCCAATGTCTTTCTTTTTGATCATTTACAACAAGCGTGTTTCTGGTAGGGGCGACCACATTTAAGTCATCATTCTCGTCTCCATACACAAACAAACCGCCGTAGTTCAACGGGAAATTGTTCAGGTAAAGAGTAGCACCAACATCGTGTCCTGCATCGTCGTGGTCAGCAATTCCGCTGTTAGGACCCCATATGTAATACTGAAATGTAAATTCAAATTCTCCTTCCCAAGTCCAAATATGTTCTTGTATTTCAGGCAACAGCCGATCAACAACGTTGGGAGGAACAGGAGTAACAAAGGGCCCAGCAATTTGACCGTGTTTAAGATTTTCCGGCCACCACATGAAGGTTGGCGAAAGTTTGCTGTAGTCGAGTTTCTTGTACACATCGACACAAAAACTAATTATTTCTTCTGACAATGCGTCTCTGATTATTTTCATGCGATTAACAAAAGCTGGCGCAAAGACTTACGTCTGGAAGAAGCAAAGCTGCGAAAAAAATAACCAAGCTCGTGGAAAGACCGCCCAATATCAAAACTGCTAACGCTACTCTCATTATCTGCTCCTCGCTTTATCTATCGCCCGTGAACCAAACCAGAAGCTGATAATCGCAGCAAAGATTGCTTTGGTATCCTCGTCCCACAGTACGTTTAGTGACTCCGCCACACTCATTCCACTGTTCAGTGCTTCGCGCAGCAACGTAATCTCGATCGCCAAAAACAGGCCAAAGAAACAATAGGTGATCACCGGACGGACAGAACGCTGCAAAGCAGAAATAATCCCAGTACCACTGTTGATACTCATGTCATGCTGGATCAGTCGGTCATGCTCTTTGTCAGAAGCCTGTGCTTCAAACGCTTTCAACTCATGGTCGAACCCTGCCTTACGCAGTTCTGCCATGGTTTTCATCTTCTCAAGCTCGAACTTCTGATTGTTCTTTTGCTTGAAATGATCTGCAAGTGCCGGAGCCGTACTGCTGGCAAAGCCTATCAAAGAACCAATTACACTAAGCATTTCTGTTCCCCCTCCACTCCTTCTTTAATCTTCGTAACTTCTTTTGCAGTAAACTGTACTGCCGATATTTGTTCAACGGACCTTTGTAACTGTAAATTACTTTCGGCTCATCCACGCTGATACACCCATGTAAGCGCCCACAACCCCAGCCTGTGCAATATAAAAAAGACCAAGGAGGTCAGCGAGAGCAGTAACACGACTGGTAGAAACCACAGGTAGAAAAAGGACTGTTGTAAAAACAAGCATACTTCCCATAGCGACCCAAGCCATGTGTTGTTGTGCATCTGCCTTTTCCTCCCGCAACTCAAGCTCAACCATCTCTTTTTCACGAGCGATTTCTTCGTCGGTAACAATCCCGTCGCCATCCAGGTCGTGAGCTTCGTATCTACTGCCCTTTTCGAGCTTTTTGTTCGGTGTCATCGCTTACCGACCCCTTCTCGCGCTTGATAAGGTTTACATAAGGCTTCTGCTGTTGTTTGTAAAACTCGTCCCAACGGCCACCCCAGACAGACAATGCTAGTTTTTTATCGGACATACTACGACCCGCTCCTTCTTCAATACTTGTGATTTTTGAAACTAAGAGCACGAGTTTAGTCCTTTCCTAGAAAGGGGGCAATTACCTTTTCCCCATCTCTCGCATTACAGCGATATCTTCCTGTGTCTGAATACGTTCTCGGTTCACTTCAGCCCTGTCCTCTGCAATATCCCGCGTAGCTTGCAAACGTTCCTGTGCTTGCTGCGCCTGTTGTGCGAGCTTGGCTTGATCCAACATAGCGTCAACCTGATCTTTCTGAGACTTACGCTGTTGGTCAGCCGCCTGTAGCTGAACCTCTGCCTGACGAATACCAACCAACGGATCCTGCGGATCTTGAGGCATCAAAGCCGGAGTTAGATCAGTTGTTATTTCTGCAACTTTAGCTGCAATCATTGCCTGTATTTGTTCTTCGCCCATTTGTGGTGGCTGTATCATTTGTGGCGGCATACCAGCAGCGACTTGTTGCTGTACAAATTCCTGCATTTGCTGTTGCAACATCATCTGCACTTCTTCCGCGGCCTTCAATGAAATACGTTCCTGGATATTGCCAATAACAAAGGACATCACCAACGGATTGTTTTTGATCAGCGGCATTGCCATAAACTGTGTGTGGGCTGCAATGTGAGCATCGTGGTTTTGACCCGGGAATGCTTGAATGGGATCGCCCTTCAACAGAGCCGCGTGTTCCGCGGCCGGATCCATCGGCTGTGGTTCGGGTTCTGGCTTGAGTATTGAATCAACATTCTTGACCTCAAGAGCCTCGTACATACGACGATACGCTTCCCGAAGGTTGTGAACTTCAGGATTGCTCTGTGCAAGCTGAAGCTGCGTTTGAGCCAACGACATGCGCTGGGCCATAGAGAAGATGTTCGGATCACTAACAGGAAGCACGTCAATACGCTGGTCAAAGTCCTGCTCAAAAAGCTCCGGCGGTACGTTCGTTGCATACGGATATGAATCCACCGTGTCGGATATGATGCCAGCGAGCAAACGGAACTCTTTCTTCTGAGCGTAGTGCATCCGTTTGTGGATAGCACTCATGACCCGAGAGCCACGTTCCAACAACGCAACAGTCGTGCCCACAGGCATCTGCTGGTTTACATCTTGAATGTTGGCATCAGCAATCGAGGCATAGCGACGACCAGATTCAACCAGCACACCAAGAAGCTGCGCCAGTGTGCCTGACGGCTCTTTGTATGGCAGCGGTAAGAACGAGCCACGCACGTCGCCACCAGGCGCGTCAATGTCACGGAACTCACCAGGTTGGATAGGCTCGTCATCATTCTTGATCCGTGTTCCACGAGACTTGAACCCGGCCGGAAGATTAGACAGCGTACCCGCATCAATCAATTGACGCAGAATAGAAGTGGCTGCACGAGACAAACCACCAATCATGTGGACTAGACCAAAGCCGTAGAACCCAAGACCGGGCAAAAACTTGTAATGCACAAAGTATTGTGTGGGCTTACGGAGCGGATCATTCTCTTCATAGTTGCGAACAATCGAAAGAACTTCGCCGCTGTTCTTGTCTATCGACACAAGATACGGGAGCTTCAGTCCTGTAGGCTCGCCCTGAATGTCCTTGTCCTCAAAACCCTCAAGGTCAAGGTAAGTGTGACACTCATAAATCGTGTACATGTCATCATCGCCACTGGGACGGATGCCTTGTATCTCGCTTATCTTTTCTTTTACTTCGTCATCTTCGCCGTTGTAGTTACGAGACAGATCAACGTCACGATAGAACGTAGCCATCTGCATTTTGATGATGTCATTCTCCGACATCTCCGTAACATGCGTTATGCGTTCAGCCGTGTTCAGATCCGAAGCAGAGTAGTTCACAACTAAGTCTTCGGCCGGAACAAACTTCGACACTGCCCGGAGCCGTGACGGATCAAAATAAACTTTCTTGAATGTAGAACCAGACAACGGCAGATAGAACAGCATCTGATCCATGTCAGGATCGTACTCTTCCATAATCTCCGTCACATAGTAGTTCATGAAGTCCTTCACACGCTTGGCTTGCTGAAGCGTTTCAGGTGTCTCCATGCCAACCACGGCAGTGCGGATCGGACCGCCCGGAGGCAACATTTCTTTGTAGGCTTGTGCCTGGAACTGCGTGACAGATTCAGAAATCAACGGATGCGTTACACCGCTTGCACCGGAAAACGGCTCGTCGCGCTCTTCATAGTTGATGCCCAAAAGACCAAGACCCTTGGCAAGTGAATCTTCCCACTCACTTCGTGACTCTATGTCTTCTTCAATCTTGGACAAAAGGTCAGAGGATATCTCGCCCAGAGTAGCGTCACTAAGTATCTCAGCTAAGTTTGCCGTGTGGCTGTACTCTTCTGTGAGAACTTCTTCGCCCTCTTCACTAGGATCAAGCAGTTCTGCGCTGCCGTCCTCGTTCATCTGTACAATCATATCTTGTAGAGTTTCGTCTACAAGTCCGGGGGCCATGCCCTCTACTTCGACAAGGATGTCCTCTTCTGATGGCATAGCGGGCCCGCCCGCTCCCATCGCGGGTTCGACCATACCGCCTAAATTTTTACCTGTTTCAGACATAATTTCTTATAACACCTCCCTAGCCATGGCACCAATACCTTTGTGAAGATTGACTTCCCCACCTTTGGCATATCGGACAAAGGTTTCACTGTCTGTGTTGCTTTCTTTAAAGTATCGCATCGCGCCTTGGCGCAAATCTTCTGCCAAATCCACCGCGTCTGCGTTTGGATTAAGCAAGCCTTTTTGAGCTTGCTCAACTTGATTGTTAATTGCCCGAGCAAAAGCTTCCGCATATTTA
>CENG01042676.1_pt1 | contig 11349 bp, 8 predicted proteins | sample 530131 | NCBI WGS metagenome assembly CENG01 (sample SAMEA2591057, study PRJEB7988) | marine metagenome | biome: marine biome (ENVO:00000447); feature: surface water (ENVO:00002042) layer; material: saline water (ENVO:00002010), including plankton (ENVO:xxxxxxxx) | depth 5 m
TTCCAACAACTATCAATAAAGAATTAAATATAAATCCATTCATGAGATGTAATAATTTAGATGTTAAAAAAAATATCATGAAAAAATTTACGTGCAAGGATAATGAATTTGAAATTTTTACTACTATAAGAAAATGGAAAGACAGTTATTAATAGTTCTAATGCTATCTATTTTTATTACTGGTTGTCAGCAAGTTCAGATTGATCCTACAAGTGAAATAAAAAATATCCAAAATAAAAAAATTGATTCAGAAAATAATGAAATATTATACGAAACTTCATATCAAGAAATTTGGCAGTATTTAAAAGAAAATAATTCAAACAAAGAACAAGTTCTTTTGAATGAGCAGGTTTTGTCATATATGAATATGCATCTTGAAGATCTTGAAAGTTTTAAAGAATATCTAAATGATTCATATTACTTTATTTATTTTGTAATAATGGAGCTTGAGAAAAGTAATCTACCTTTAGAGCTATCTCTAATTCCATATATAGAGAGCAATTATGATCCTTTTTCAATATCATCTTCTGGAGCAGTAGGGCTTTGGCAATTTATGCCAAGAACTGGAAGACTTTATAAGTTAAATAAATCATGGTGGAGCGAAGATAGGCATGATCCATTTAAATCTACAGAAGCTGCAGTAGGTTATTTAAAGTATCTATATGAAAGATTTAATCAAGATATTTATCTTACGCTTGCTGCTTATAATGCAGGACCCTCCCTTTTAGATAGAAAAATCAATCAAAATAAAAGGAAAGGACAAGCAATAGATTTCTGGTCACTTGATTTACCAAATCAAACTAAAAACTATGTTCCAAAATATATTGCTTTAAGGGAGTTAATTCTTAACTCTGATAAATATGGAATCGAAATGCCATATATTCCATATGAGCCAATAGTTAAAAAAATTGTAATTCCAGGGCAAGTTGAAGTCCTATCTTTAAGTGATTATCTTCAAATTAAGCCAGAGCTGTTATATAAGTTAAATGCGGGTTATACAAAGTGGGCATCTGATCCAAAAGATAAAAGTATTTTTTATATACCAATTGAAAAATATTATTTATTTGAAAGCATCGATAATCCATTTATTGATTCTAATCAAATTAATTGGATATCGCATATTGTTAAAAGAGGAGATAGCTTATGGGAGTTAGCAAAAAAATATGATACAGAAGTTAAAGTTATTAAAAATATTAATTATTTAGAAGGTGATCTTTTATCTATTGATGAAACATTATTAATACCATTGGGAAAAACTAAATCAAATAATTTTATTCCATATGAAATGTATATTGTTTCAGAAGGAGATACTCTATGGAGCATTTCAAAAAAATATAACATAGAAATAAGAGACTTAGCTAAGATGAATTCTATTAACGAAAATGAATATTTACAACTTGGTCAACAGCTTTCGATTGGAAACAAAAATATCCATAGGAATATTGAATCAAAAAAAAGAACAATACTCTATTCAATTAAGCAGGGTGATAACTTATATAAAATATCTGAATTATTTGACGTTTCAATTAAAAGTATTGAGGATATAAATAATTTTAAACAGCCAACCTTGATGCCAGGCCAAATCATAAAGATTGCTATTAGAGCTTTTTAATTATCAGACGTTTTAGGATCTAATGCGTCCCTTAAACCGTCTCCAAAAAAGTTAAGAGCAAAAAGTGTAATAGTAAATGTAATTCCTGGATATACAAGGAGCCAACTATACTCTTCCATTGATTCGACTCCATCTTTTATAAGAGTGCCCCAGCTACTCATTGGTGGCTGTATCCCTAAACCAAGAAAACTTAAAAAGCCTTCAAGTAACATTACTTGAGGAATTGTTAAAGTAGCATATACAGCAATTGGTCCGAGTATATTTGGTAGCAAATGTCTTCTAAACATTGAAAAATTTGATACACCCATAGCCTTTGCAGCCATTACAAATTCTTGATTTTTTAAACCAATTACCTGACCTCTAACTATTCTTGCCATAGTGAGCCATTCCACTGCTCCTATTGCTCCAAAAAGAAGCCATAAATTTCTTCCAAAAATTACCATTAATAAGATTATAAAAATAATAAAAGGTAATCCATATAAAACATCAACTATCCTCATCATTATTGAGTCAACTCGTCCACCAAGATACCCAGCGACAATCCCCCAAGAAACTCCAATTATTAGTGCAACTCCAGTTGCAACAAATCCAACGAGCAAAGAAATTCGAGCACCATATAAAATTCTACTTAGAAGATCTCTTCCTAATATATCTGTACCCAGCCAATGCTCAGCTGATGGCGGACTCGCTCCAAGGTTTAAGTCTTGATAAGAATAAGAATAGGGAGCAATTAAGGGTGCTAATACAGCCAAAATAATCAACATTAAAAGTATAATGCCACCAAATATTGCCGCCCTGTTTCTTGATAGCCTATAAAAGGCGTCAGACCAAAGAGAATTATTATTCATGATGAATCTCTTGACCTAGGATTTAACCATAGTGCAGCAAGATCTGATAATAAATTAAAAAATACAATCATGGCTGAAAAAAATATCGTCGTTCCAAGAATCATCGTATAGTCTCTATTAAAAGCAGCTTCAACATAAAATCTTCCCAATCCAGGAATTTGAAATATAGTTTCAACTACAAAAGAGCCTGCTAAAAGTCCTGCTATTGCAGGACCTAAAAAAGAGACGACTGGTATCAGACCACCCTGCATAGCATGCTTTATGACAACCATTCTCTCAGTTAACCCTTTTGCACGTGCAGTTCTAATAAAATCCTGATTTAAAATTTCCAACATACCTCCCCTGCTAAGTCGTGCAATATATGCGGCATATGCAAAGCCCAAAGTTAATGATGGAAGAATTTTATCTCCAGGTAACTGTCCCCATCCTGACACTGGAAGAATTTCAAGATTAATTCCAAATATTAATACAAGCAGAGGTCCCATTAAAAATGTTGGAACACATATCCCAATCATAGCAATTGCCATTGGAATAAAGTCAAGAAGGGTATTTCTTTTTAAGGCTGCAAGTACTCCTGAAAATACTCCCATTAATAAAGCAATCAAAATAGCATAAAATGCCAACTCAAAAGTAACTGGCAATCCAGTTGCTATCATTTCTGTAACAGATCTTCCTGGAAATCTAAATGATGGTCCAAGATCACCTGTTAAAACTCCTGACATATAATCAACATATTGATCCCAATTGGATGCATCTAAATTATAAACTTCGTTTAAATTTTTAAGAACTTGAGGAGAAACAGCTCTATCTGCATCAAAAGGACCACCAGGTGCTATCTTAATCAAAAAAAAAGTAATACTTGCTACAGCAAATAAAACTGGAATTGCAATCAGTATTCTTTTAAAAAATATCGCTAGCATGCGAAATTAATCTCTTTCTAAATAAATAAATTTAGGATGATGGTGATCTAAAATATGTGGATTGAACCCTTTTACATCTGGTGAAAGTTGGTATGCTCTTACATAAGTATATAAAGGAATAATTGGCATATTATCTATGAGAATTTCCTCTGCTTGATAAAGTAAGTTATATCTTTTATCTTGTTCGTTAACAGTATTAGCTTTTTCAACAAGAGCATCATATTCATCATTAACCCATCCAGTTTTATTATTACCACGATTTGGCCTCATTAAATCCAGGAATGTATTAGGATCTTCATAATCACCTATCCAACCTGCTCTTGAGATTTGGAAGTCACCAATCATTTCTCTATTTAAATATACTTTCCAGTCTTGGTTGACTAGTTCTATTTCAATTCCTAGATTGACTTGCCACATTTGCTGAACTGCTAGAGCAAGTTTTCTATGATCTTCATTTGTGTTAAATAGAATTTCTAACTTAGGAAATGGATTTTCTTCAGAATATCCGGCTTCTTCAAGAAGTTTTTTGGCAAGAATTGGATCAAAGGGTATTTCCGTATTAGGTTGATATCCATTTGTCCCAGGGGGTGTGAACGAATATGCAGGAATTTGACCACATTTTGTAACTTTATCAACTAGTAATTTTCTATCAATTGCATAAGATAGAGCTTTTCTAACCCTAACGTCATTCAGAGCTTCATTCTCAGTATTAATTCTATAAAAGTATGTTCCCATATAAGGATCTATTCTTAGATCAGGATTTTCTTCAATATAATTAGGACATTTCTGTGAAGGTAGTGAGCTTGTTAAGTGAAGTTGTCCAGCTCTGAACATTCTATCTTCTGTCATTACATTTGATACTGGATAATAGTGAATCTCATTAAGCCTTACAATGCTGGCATCATAATAGTGAGGATTTTTTTCTACGATAATTTTATTATTTAGTTCCCATGTTTTTAATTGAAAAGGTCCATTGCACACAAAATTTCCAGGCCTCGTCCATTCTCCATTTCTGTCATCAATATCACCAAACTTCAAAACAGTTTCTTTGTGAACTGGCCATGTGCTGTAATGACTTAATAAACCTAAGAAAAATGGAGTAGGATTCTTTAAATTCACTTTCAATGTATGCATATCTAATGACTTAACACCTACTAGGTCAAAGTCATTTATTAAGCCATTATGATATTCATAAGCGCCCTCAAGATAATAAAGCATGTCTGGATATTGTGATCCTAAACTTGCAGTGAGTATTCTTTTCCATGACCAAACGAAGTCTTCAGCTGTTACTGAATCTCCATTAGACCATTTTGCTTGTTTATTGATTTTAAAAATGTATTCTTTTCCATCCTCGCTAATAGTCCAAGATTCTGCTGTTCCTGCAATATATCCATCCAATTGATTTGGATTTGGATTCGGAATTGTAAGACCTTCACAAAGACTAATTAAAATATGATGCTCTGGAACTCCTGTTACAATATGAGGATCAATTCCTTGTGGCTCAGATCCATTTCCATGATGATAAATTTGGTTTTCTAATCCAGAATCTACAGGACTTATATTTTCTGAGCATCCTGTAATAAAAATCAAAAATAAAGGCAAAAAAAGTTTATTGTTCATATTATTTCTTTTCTAAAAAATTAGGTTATTTAAGTTTACTCTTGCGTTAAGAAAGACTTCATCATTAATTATTTGAGACATTTTAGTTGTAAAAACATCTTTTCCAAATGATGTGTAATCTTCCACAACATTAATTATTTCATCTTCAGTAGGCATATTAAACTTTTCTATGTCAATAATATACTTATCTCCATTTTGTGAATCAGCAGAAATTTGTATTCCGCTTTTGGAATTAAAAATAATATTTAAAACTTCACGAGGTAAAAGTGATGAGTATCTTTTAACACCTATAAATGAGTCCTCAATTACATAATCATATGCACTTATAAATTCATTTCTTTCTTCATCGCTTGATATTGCTCTAATTTCATCGCTAAGTAAGTTTATTTTATCTAATGCTTTTGATTCAGATAAAAATTCTGATACAGAGTCATTAACACTTTCAAATGGTTGAAGAGAAGATTCATTTATTTGATTTATAGACAATATTATAATTTTGTCGCCCAGGTCAATTGCATAAGGTTTATTTATTAGTGAATTTGAAGAGAACAAATAATCTTTAATTTCAGAGTTATTAAACTCAAAATTATAATTAGAGCTATTATATAAATCTGATTTGCTGACAACCTTTGATAAATCTTCCGAAATTTCATTGAGAGTATTGTTATCAAGAATCATATTTTCTATTTTTGAATAGTCATCTTGCATTAATGCAAATGATTCTGTTTCAATCAACTCATCAATTAATTCTTTCCTAATCTCTTCTTCCGAAAGTGGTTCCTGAATATTTTTCTCAGTTACTTTTAGAATATGAAAGGATTCATCCAATTCAACAATTTGACTAATGTCATTTAGATTCAAATTTACAAGAGCTTCTTCAAACTCTTCTGGGAAAACATCTTTCTCGTAATAATCAAGATCTCCCCCAATTTCTCTAGTGACAATATCTTCACTAAACTTTATTGCAATGGTTGCAAAGTCATCTCCATTTAAAAGCAAATCATTAATTTTAGTAATAGATTCATAAGCAGAATCGCGAGAATCGTAATTATTTTTCTCAACCATTATATGAGAAATTCTTATTTGAGCACTATTATCGAACCTAATTACATAATTATCATATGCATCACTAAGGTATGTTTCTGGAATTTGTATATTATCTTTATATTCTGATTGATCTAAAATAATGTATTCAAAACTTTTTTCTTCTTCCGAGTAAAACTTTATCTCATTATCACTGTAGTAATTAGACAATTCAATTTCAGTATTCACAATCTGCTCTTTTAAATCTTCATAATTAATTTTAATGAATTTAATATCAGATGATTTTTCTAATAAATTTGTTAGTTCTAACAATTCATTTTTAGTAACAAAATCAAGACTTGTAAAAGAAGATCTATATAGTTCTGCAGCAGCCAAATTTGTCATTACTTCAATATAGCTTTCTTTTGTATATCCATTTGAGTTTACTTGTGCTGCATAAACATCTTCACTGAATACTCCATCAACTTGGAATATTGAACTTTGAACAATACTTTTCATAACATCTTCTTGCGAAGATTTATTTATAAATCCCATGGATCTTGCACCAGCTTGAAGAACTTTCTGAACAATAAGTTCTTGTTTTATTGACTCAGCTTTAAAATCATCATCAAGCATATCAAAATCAAAATCTTCACCATAAATGCTTTTAAATCTTTGTGTTGCAGAATTTGAAGCAAGTTGAATATCAATTTCTGAAACATCCTCTCCATTTATAGTTCCAAATGATCCGTTAAACACAGAACCAAGAGAAGAAGTTCCCAAAAAAACGAATGGAAGTGCACATACAAGCACAACAATTAAAAGTCTTGGTCCAGTCAGAAAGTTTCTAAGAGATTCCATCATAGTGGCAATATTATAGAATAAAAAAAGGGTGCATAAGCACCCTTTTTAAAAAAGAAAAAAATTATGCTGGGTTTCCAGCCTTAACTGAATCTTTTAAAGCTTTACCAGCTTTAAATCCTGGTACATTTGAAGCTGATATATGCATTGAAGCACCTGTTTGAGGATTTCTTCCTTCTCTAGCAGCTCTATGTCTTACTGAGAATGTTCCGAAACCTACTAGTGCAACTGAATCCCCACTACTTAAAGCACCTGAGATACCATCTAAGACTGCATCAACTGCATTACTTGCTTGAGCTTTTGACATATCTGCACTGCTCGCAACCGCATCAACTAAATCTGATTTATTCATATTTAAATACTCCTCTGATTAAATTATTGTAAATACTTCTCTATGAAAAGCTTTTTAGCTCTAAAAGTCAAGGAAATAAAGGGTTTTAGTGAGGCTGTTTGTTTGAAGTTTTTCTTGTATATTTAGTTTTTTGAGTTTTAATTTTTTTTGAATTTGGTGTTGGTTCTTCAACAAGAGCAGCTGATATTACCTCATCAATCCACTCCACTGGAATAATATTTAGTGACTTAGTGATTTGTTTTGGAATCTCTTGAAGGTCAGGTTCATTTTCTTTTGGAATAATAACATTTTTTATTCCGCCTCTTTTAGCAGCAAGCAATTTTTCTTTTAGGCCACCAATTTTTAATATTTGTCCTCGAAGTGTTATTTCACCTGTCATAGCTGTGTCAGCTTTCACAGGAATTCCTGTAAAAATTGAGATTAGAGAAATTGCCATTGCTCCACCAGCACTTGGTCCATCTTTGGGAGTTGCACCTTCTGGAACATGAATATGAACATCATATTTTTCGTAAAAATTAGAACTTATTCCTAAAGATTCAGCTCTAGATCTTACAACAGTTAGAGCGGCCTGTATCGATTCCTGCATAACATCTCCTAAAGACCCAGTCTTTATTACTCTACCTTTACCATCAATATGAGATGCTTCAATTGTTAACAATTCTCCACCAACTTCGGTCCAAGCAAGACCAGTGACTTGCCCTACCGCATTATCTTTTTCAGCAACACCATATTTAAATTTTTTAACGCCAGAATACTTTTCAAGATTTTTTGATGTTATTAAAGTTGGTTTAGTTAAATTTTTATTATCGATTAGTCTTTCTTTAACAACTTTTCTTAATATCTTCGCTATTTGTCTTTCAAGACCTCTTACACCAGCTTCCCTTGTATAGTACCTAATGAGAGCAAGTAGAACGTTTTTTTTCAATTCAATTTCATTCTCTTTCAATCCATTACGGCTCATCTGTTTTGGTAGAAGATATTTGTCGGCGATATTTATTTTTTCATCTTCGATATAACCAGGTATACGTATGATTTCCATTCTATCTAACAATGGTGTGGGAATGTTGAGACTATTTGCAGTGCATACAAACATAACTTCAGATAAATCATAATCAACTTCTAAATAATGATCGCTAAACGTATTGTTCTGTTCTGGATCAAGAACTTCAAGTAAAGCAGAAGCAGGGTCACCTCTGTGATCCATTCCAATTTTGTCAATTTCATCAAGAAGAAATAGCGGATTTTTTACACCAACTTTTGTAAGCTTTTGGATAATTTTTCCAGGCATAGAACCTATATATGTTCTTCTATGTCCTCTAATTTCTGATTCATCTCTGACACCACCAAGTGACATCCTCACGAACTTTCGATTAGTCGCTCTTGCTATGGACTCTCCGAGTGATGTTTTACCAACACCAGGTGGACCCACTAAACATAAAACAGGCGCTTTCATTGATTTAACTCTTTTTTGAACAGCAAGATATTCAACAATTCTTTCTTTAACCTCTTCAAGACCATAATGATCTTCTTCAAGGATTTTCATTGATAATTTAATGTCAGATTTTACTTTTGATTTCTTTTTCCAAGGAACATCAACTAAACAATCTAGATATGTTCTTACTACTGAAGCTTCTGCAGATGAAGGTGCCATATGTTTAAACTTAGCTAATTCACTTTTTGCTTTTTTTAAAGCTTCTTTGCTCATACCTACTTCATTAATTTTTTTCTCTAAATTCTCAAGCTCATCACCTTCTTCACCAATTTCTCCAAGCTCTTTTTGAGCAGCTTTGATTTGTTCGTTTAGGTAATACTCTCTTTGAGACTTCTCCATTTGCTTTTTTACTCTATTTCTAACTTTCTTTTCTACATCGACAACATCAAGTTGTGATTCAATAAAAGTTAAAACCTTTTCAGATCTTTGTTTTAAATCAGTTGATTCCAAAACTTGTTGTTTTTTTGAAGTATCAATTGGTAGGTGTCCAGTTATAGTGTCTATTAATCTTGATAAGTCATCTAATGAGTCTACAGTTGAAACAATTTCAGGAGGAATTCTTTTTGTAATACTGATATAGTCCTCAAACTTAGCTTTTATTAATCTTATGAGATTGTTTGATTCACTATCTTTAATTGGTAAATCGTTTTCTTCTTTAACTCTAGCAATTGAATATGTATCTTTTTCAATTACTTTATCTATTGAGCATCTTTTATAACCCTCTACCAAAACTTTCATTGTTCCATCTGGAAGTTTGATAAGTTGAAGTAAGTTACTTATTGAGGCATGACTATAAAGATCTGTTACAAGTGGATCTTCTTTAGATGCGTCTTTTTGACTAACAAGAACAAGTTTTTTGTTTGAAGACATTGCAATATTTAATGCTTCGACAGATTTTGTTCTTCCTACAAATAGTGTAGTAACTATACCAGGAAAAACAACAACGTCTCTTAAAGGTATTAGGGGTAAATCAGTTTTAACACTCATATAAAGAATATAAGGATATTTAATTAAATATCAATTCCCTGTTGAAGTTTTTTTTGAATTTGTTTTTAAAAGTTTAATAGGTTCTGTTTTTGATATGACTGTTTTCTCATCAATAATAACTTTTTCTAAATCAGCATTTGGTAAATTAAACATAGTATCCATTAATATATCTTCCATGATAGATCTTAGACCTCTAGCACCAGTTTTCCTTTTAATAGCCTGCTTTGCAATTTGTTTTAATGCTTCATCTCTAAATGATAATTCAACATCATCGATTTCAAATAAATGTATGTATTGATTGACTAAAGCATTTTTAGGTTCTTTTAATATTCTGACAAGAGCATCTTCGTCTAATTCATGAAGATAAGATATCACAGGTAATCTACCTACAAATTCAGGAATTAATCCATATTTTACAAGATCCTGTGGTTGAAGGTCATCCATATTTTTAATGAGCTTAGTTAAGTTGGTTTTTGCATCAACCTCAGCACTAAAACCAATGCCTGTCTTACTATTTCTTTGTTCAATAACTTTATCTAAACCTGAAAATGCGCCTCCGCATATAAATAAAATATTTGATGTATCTATTTGAATGAATTCTTGTTGCGGATGTTTTCTACCACCTTGAGGCGGAATGGATGCCACAGTTCCTTCAATTAATTTTAATAATGCTTGCTGAACTCCCTCTCCAGAAACATCTCTCGTTATAGATGGATTATCAGACTTTCTTGCAATCTTATCTATTTCATCGATATAAATAATTCCTAATTCAGCTTTATCAGGATCATAGTCTGCTTTTTGTAAAAGCTTTTGTATAATATTTTCTACATCCTCTCCAACATATCCGGCTTCTGTCAAAGTTGTTGCATCGGCAATGGTAAAAGGAACATTTAATATCTTTGCTAATGTTTGAGCAAGCAAAGTCTTTCCGCTTCCTGTAGGACCTAAAAGTAATACATTGCTTTTTTGTATTTCAATATTATCTTTTGAATTTGTTTTTTTAAGTCTTTTATAATGATTATAAACAGAGACGGATAATACTTTTTTTGCTTGTTCTTGACCTATTACATAATCATCGAGCTGATCATAAATCTCTGAAGGAGAAAGTGATTTGTCAAAAGGCGTATCATCATCAGTCTTTGTTTCTTCCTCAATGATATCATTGCATAAGTCAACGCACTCATTGCATATATAAACACTTGGTCCAGCAATTAATTTTTGAACGTCATCTTGAACTTTTCCACAAAAAGAACAATTTAACTTATCTGATTCTGTTTCTTTAGTCATAATCTTAGTCTCTTTCTTCTAATATTTTATCAACTATTCCATATGTTTGAGCAGCTTTTGCATCAAGAAAGTTATCTCTATCAGTATCTTTTTCAATTTTTTTAATTGTTTGTCCTGTGTGTTTAGAAAGTATTTCATTAACAATCTTTTTCATATGTAATATTTCTTTTGCGTGAATTTCAAAATCTGACGCCTGCCCTTGGAACCCCCCTAAAGGTTGATGAATCATTATTCTGGAATTTGGCAGGGCAAATCTTTTGTTTTTATCTCCACCGGCAAGAAGGACTGCACCCATGCTAGCAGCCTGACCAATACACATTGTTGATATTGAGGGTGTAACAAATTGC
>CENG01007310.1_pt1 | contig 11296 bp, 11 predicted proteins | sample 530131 | NCBI WGS metagenome assembly CENG01 (sample SAMEA2591057, study PRJEB7988) | marine metagenome | biome: marine biome (ENVO:00000447); feature: surface water (ENVO:00002042) layer; material: saline water (ENVO:00002010), including plankton (ENVO:xxxxxxxx) | depth 5 m
CCGCCACAAGCAGCAAGAAATATTGTAGTTAATACTACAAGTAATTTTCTCATGTATTTTCCCCTTACAATTATCCTAGTATGAATAAATTAAAAACACAAATTAATTTATTTTTGTAAAATATCAACATGGAAATTTCAATTATTACAGCCTCAATACTTTCACTTTTTTATGTTTTTTTAGCCATGAGAATCGGCTATTTTCGTGGCAGCCCAGTGATGAAACTCATATTTCAGAGGAAAACAAAAGGTACCCCAGAAATTCTTGAACGCAACGTTAGAGCGCACGGCAATTTCATAGAGTACGTACCACTGTTTTTAATACTGCTTATGCTCTCCGAAGGTAATGGCTCACTTGATGATTATTGGCTACAAATCTTCACTATTATTTTTTGTGTCGGCAGGTTCAATCATGCCGTATGTTTTGCGTTTTTCACACATAATCCATTCCTAAGAATTAGTGGCATGCTGCTAACCTATACAGGCATCATTGGTTTGGCAGTGAGTCTTTTGATGTTTGTAATTTAAAACGTTTAGACTATGTGTCTTTCTCTGGATTTTTCCGCAGTATGGACTATACCGCTCTTGGTTTTGTAAGCTTTTGCTTTCAGGCCTTTTGTGCCTTCTTTTAAAAATAAGAATCCACAAATCGATAGCATAGAGATTGCTCCGACAAACCCAACTAAAATGTATTGAAACATGTGCTTAGTTTAAACTTTTAAAATAAAATTTACAAAAACAGCACAATGCAAAGAAAAGATTTAAAAATTTTATTACTCCAAATTCGAGAAGATCAGAAGGTAAGACAAGAGGAACTTGAAAGTTTTGCCAAATACAGTGAATTAGATATCACACAATTTGAGGTCCTAAATGTCTTTGATAACCCCTCCTTTGGTGCTGAGGTCTTGGATAATTGCGATGCATTGTTTGTAGGTGGAGCTAGTGAAGCCAATGTACTTAAACCTCAGGAGTTTCCCTTTGTAAATGACGCCATCAAACTTATTTATGCAGCCAAAGAATGCAGTTTGCCAACTTTTGCTTCGTGTTTTGGTTTTCAATTAGCCATTTTGGCATTTGGTGGTGAGATAAAGCATAAAGAATCAGACTATGAAATGGGTAGTGTCCCGATAACACTGACAAATCTGGCCAATATAGACCCAGTTTTTAAAGGCACTAAGAATAACTTTCCTGCTCTTTCAGTTCACAGACAGTATGCCGATCGTCTGCCTGAAAATTTAGACCTCTTAGCCTACACCTCACAATGCATACACAGTTTTAAGTATAGAGATAAGCCCTTGTGGGCTTTTCAATTTCATCCTGAGGTTGATCGCTCGACTGTCTTTGATAGATTGGCAATATACAAAAGTGAATACACCGAAAACGAAGCAGAATTCCACAAGGTGCTTAATTCACTAGTCGAAACACCGGAATCTCATATGTTGGTAAAAAATTTTATTGATAGGGTTGTTTTAACTTCCTAGATAATCAAGAACTAAGTAGGTTAAACCTTTAACACCCTCATCCAATGCTCCATCGTCTACATAGAAATAAGGCGAATGATTGCCTGCTGCACCGGAACGGTCCCCAAAGTTTGTTGAATTCAAACCAACACCTGGTTTATTGACCCCCAGCCAAAAATAAACGCCTGGTATTTCTTGAGAGAAGTAGGAGAAATCTTCTGCTCCAGTTGCAGGAGCTTCCAGTTCAAGAAACTTGCCTCCTGATGCTTCAACCAAACTATTCTTTAATTTTGAAAGCAATGGCTTGTCGTTAACTGTGACTGGATAGAATCCGCCTACATCAAACTCGACAGCAATTTCAGTGCCTGTCCCTTGAGCAACACCTTCTGCAATCTGTCTAATTTCATTGTAAATTTCTTTTCTCAATTCTGGGTCAAAAGTTCTAATGGTTCCCATGAGCATAGAATCCTCTGGGATAATATTGTTTCTGGTGCCCGCTTCAACCATGCCAACTGAGACCACTGCTGGGTTATTAATAATGTTAATTCTTCTGCTAACAACGGTATTCAATGACTGAATTAATTGTGCTGTAGCCATTATGGGGTCGATGCCTGCCCAGGGAGTTGAGCCATGAGTTTGTACGCCTTTGATGGTTATTCGATACGCCGATGCTGCAGCTAAAGCCGGTCCAGGTTTGATTGCGATGTAACCATTGGGAATATTGGTTACATGCAAACCAAATATCACTTCAGGTTTGTATCTCTCAAACAAACCTTCCTCTAGCATCATTTTTGCACCACCGCCTTCTCCTTCTGGTGGGCCTTCTTCAGCCGGTTGAAAAATTAACAGCACGTCACCTGCTAGTTCAAATTTATTTTCAGCAAGAAACTCTGCGACACCCATCAAAATGGAAACGTGAGCGTCATGACCGCAAGCATGCATAACACCAACATCGTTGCCAAGGTATTGCGTTCTCACCTTGGATGCAAATGGAAGACCTGTCTTTTCTTCAACAGGCAATGCATCCATATCAGCTCTTAGAGCAACAGTAGGTCCTGGCTTACCACCTTTTATTAGAGCAACAACACCTGTGTAAGCGATACCCGTCTCAACTTCTAAACCAAGACTTTCAAGATGGTCTGCAACTTTTTTTGATGTCCGAAACTCTCTGTTAGCCAGCTCAGGGTATTGATGTATGTCATGACGCCATTCGATAACTTTGGGCATTAATGACTCTAATTTTTGGTCAAGCTCAATCTTTAGATCCTCTGTGCCGGATGACAATAAAGTGAAAAAGAGTAAAGAAATAATGCTTAATCTCATACCTTCTCTATAATACTGTTGAAATGACTGAAAACAAAAAAATCGTGGTCTCACCCTGTATATCCATATGTCAGTATGATCATGAGGATACATGCATAGGCTGCTATCGCACTAAAGAAGAACGTCTAAAATGGAAGGATCAAGATTCAACTTCTCAGTGGAAAGAAGAAAACCTTCAAGCAATCAAACAAAGAATGCCTAAAGCACATCTTCAATCTTGGAATGAGACCTATAACAAAAAAACAATAAGGATCTTGAGTCGTGAAAAACCTTAGGCCCTTCCATCTTGCCATTCCTGTCGATGACATAACTGAAGCGAGAAAATTTTATGGTACAAAATTGGGCTTCCTAGAGGGCCGGTCCGGTTCAGAGTGGGTTGATTACAACTTTTTTGGTCATCAGCTCGTTTGCCATCTAGCACAATTAAATAAGTCTGGGGCAAATAAAGTTGATGGCAAGGAAGTGCCCATTCCACATTTTGGAATTGTTTTAGAGTGGTCTCAGTTTGAAGAATTTGAAGAACAGCTTAGAGCTGTGAAAATCAAATTTATTATTGAACCCTATGTAAGGTTTAAAGGGCTCCCAGGAGAACAAAAAACTATGTTTTTCAAAGATCCCTTTGGGAACGCACTTGAATTTAAATCATTTAAAGATGATACCAATCTTTTTGCTTCCTAATGTCTTATACACTTGATGACTTTTACATAAAAGCAATTCAGGACTATGGTCTCGATGCAGTATGGCCTCAGGAAGTGCTTACAGAAGCTAAACTTATTCCCAATGAAGTTGAAAGAGATAAAAACTTTCTAGATCTGCCTTTTGTCACGATAGATGGTGAAGATGCAAAAGATTTTGATGATGCTATCTTCTGTGAGATTATTCCTGAAGGTTTTAATTTAAAAGTAGCGATAGCAGACGTTTCTTTCTACGTGACAAATGATACGCCAATGGATGTTGAAGCCTTGCGCAGATCGACCTCTACTTATTTTCCAAGAAAAGTAATTCCAATGCTGCCAGAACAGCTTTCCAATGATGTTTGCTCGTTAAAGCCAGGCAAATACAGACGAGCCATGCTTGCTGATGTGTTTCTGGATAAAAGTGGCATGATCATCAACTATCAATTCAAACAATGCATGATTCGATCGGCTGCAAGACTAACCTATAATCAGGTTGAGCAAGATTCATTTACAGACGAATCATTTGCAGAATCCTTATCTGCTGCTTCTGTGCTCCACAAACAATTAAAGGCTCACAAACAAAAAAGAGGGGCATTGGACCTTAATATTGGAGAACCAGTATTGGTTTTTGATAAGTCCAACAAAGTAAAAAAAATATTGCCAAGGTCAAGATTAAATTCACATTCATTAATCGAAGAAATGATGCTAATTGCCAATATTTGTGCGGCAGATTTTCTCAACAAAAACTATAAAGAGAGTGTATTTAGAAATCATGAATATCCTGAATCAATTAAGATTGATCGACTTAGTCAGGGATTAAAAAAAAGGAATATTAATTGGAGCGGCTCTCCCGAGGAAGTTGAAAATCTATACATGCTTGCTAAAAATGTCTCTAGTAGAAAAGATGTAAACATCATTCATATGATGATTTTGCAAGCAATGCAGCGAGCTGCCTATCAAACAAAATGCAAAGGTCATTTTGGACTAAAGTTTGATTATTACACTCATTTCACTTCACCGATTAGAAGATATCCAGATCTTATAGTTCACAGATTAATCAAAGCAAAAATCGATAACCTAGATAGTGATACTTCTCAACTTGAAAGTATTCTTGAGCACTGTTCACAAAAAGAGAAGGACGCAGACTTTGCTTCAAAACAAGTCATACAAAATTTAATCTGTGAGCATTGCAAGCAGTTCAGGGGGCAAAAATTTCCTGGCTTCATTACAGGGGTAAAAGATTTTGGTTTATTTATCGACTTACCAGACCTTTATACCACTGGTATGTTGCATGTATCTGAGTTGCCTTCAGATCGATATAGATTTAATGCTAGGAATCAATCATTGGATGGCAAACGAAGAGGCAACAGATTTGCTTTAGGTGATAAAATTGAAGTCACCATTGGTGATATTTTCGAGCTAGAGGGAAAAATATCTTTGTATTATTGAAACTATGAAAGTTACGATTAAAAACTTGCATGTCATCCGCACATTGATCAATAAATCGCCAGAGATGTTATTTGAGATCACTCTGAAAAAAGATAGCTCCCGTAAATATAAAGATATCTTAGAAGCTGCTGAGGAAAATAAAATTCAAATCAATTTTAAACATGATCTGTCAGCAGTATGCAAGGCACCCATTGTGCGAGACATTAAATTCGATCAATATGAGTTAGGCAATTTGGTGGTGGTATTGGATGAGGTGCAAGATACTAGAAATCTTGGGTCATGTCTTAGGTCTGCATCTTTTTTTGGAGTCGATGCCATCATAATCCCAAAAAACAATTCAGCTGATTACGCTAACCCTGCAGTAATTGAAACTTCGACAGGTGGAATATATGACTTAAAGCTTTATAAAGTCAGTAATATCTCTCAAACCATTCAACAATTAAAAGAAAATGGTTACTGGATTTCTGGATTTTCTGAGCATGGATCAAACTTTATTGATAGAGATAAGCTTAATGAAAAGAATGTGTTAATTTTCGGTAATGAAGAAAAGGGTATAAGGCAACTGGTACAAAAAAGCTGTGACCAAATCTTGAAAATTAAGCAAATTGGACAAACATCATCATTAAACGTCTCAGTCGCAACAGCAATTGCTTTGTATGAGGCTACAAAAACCTAATGTAATAAATTTTATAATTCATTTAGAATAAGCAGTTATGTTATCGCAAAGAACAATCAGAAATAAAATCACAGCATCAGGTGTCGGTCTCCACTCAGGGAAAAGGGTAAATCTGACTTTTCATCCAGCCGAACCTAATACTGGTGTTGTTTTCAGAATGATCGATGGCGATAAAAAGACTGAAATACCTGCCATTCTTGCACACGTAGGAGACACAACTTTATCAACCTCTCTAGAAAAGGATGGCTATAAAATTTCAACCATAGAACATTTACTTTCAGCTCTTGCTGGCACAGGTGTTGATAATTGTATTATTGATTGTGATGGCCCAGAAATTCCTATCATGGATGGCAGTTCCACTCAGTTTGTATTTCTCATTCAATCGGCTGGTATTATTGAGCAGGCTGCAGCAAAGAAATTTATCTACGTTACAAAGTCTGTGCAGGTCAATAGAGGTGATGCGGTGGCAAGAATAAAACCCTACGATGGGTTTAGAGTCACATTCACTCTAGAGTTTGATCATCCTGTTTATAAGAAATATCCTCAAAGCGCTTCAATAGATTTTTCACAAACTAGCTTTATAAGAGAAGTAAGTAGAGCCAGAACATTTGGGCTAATGAAAGATCTAGACACATTGAAAAAAAATAACCTAGCATTAGGGGCAAACCTAAATAATGCCATTGGAATAGGTGAAGAGGACATTGAAAATGAAGGAGGATTAAGATTCTCTGATGAGTTTGTAAAACATAAAATATTGGATGCTATTGGCGACTTATATTTACTTGGGCATAACTTAATTGGTGAGTTTTTTGGCTTTAAAACAGGCCATGCGCTTAATTACGAACTCCTTAAAAAGATCGAAAGTGAGAATGCATACAAGATCATTGAAATTGATGAAATTAAAGATGCGCCAATCAACTACCTAAAGCCAATCTCTGAAGAGGTTGCCTAATGCTTAATTTTTTCACTAGGATTTTCCAGTCTGCAAACCAGAGACGTCTAAAGGACTACCAAAAAATAGTCAGCAAAATTACTGAGCAGGAATCAGATATTGCAAATCTTTCAGAAGAAAAATTTAAATCTCTATTTTTTGAAGGAGATGCTGACCAGAATAAAATTGTAGAGGTTTTTGCGGCTGTTAGAGAGGCTGCGAAAAGAGCCATTGGCCTTAGACATTTTGATTGCCAGCTCGTTGGTGGTCTTGTTCTTAATGGTGGCAATATTGCAGAGATGAAAACTGGCGAAGGTAAAACTTTAGTTGCAACTTTACCAGCTGTGCTAAATGCGCTAAATCATAAAAAAGTCTATGTGGTGACTGTCAATGACTATCTGGCCGAGAGAGATGCAGAATGGATGAGACCAGTGTATGAATATTTTGGCCTATCCGTTGGCTTTCTAACTTCCTCTCAGAGCTTTCAAGATAAGCAAGCAACTTACGACTGCAACATTATTTATTGCACAAGTAGCGAGCTAGGTTTTGATTATCTAAGAGACAACATGGTCTTATTTAAAAATCAAAAATCACAAAAAGAACTTAACTTTGCCATTATTGATGAAGTGGATTCTATTCTGATCGATGAAGCTAGAACACCATTGATTATTTCTGGTGCGACCGACGACGATGCCTCGGCTTACCCAGTCTTTCTTAAGCTCCTGCCTCAACTAAAAAGACAAATGCGAGAAGGAACAGAGGAGGAACCTTTGACCGATTCAGAAAAAGGCGATTTTTTAATTGATGAAAAAATTCGCTCTGTGGATCTTACCGATAATGGGTTTGAGAAGGTGGAGAATTTTCTGGCTGATCGTGGCATGATCAAACCAGACGAATCTTTGTACACCACCAACAACTTGAAGTTCCTGAAATACATACAAGCAACTTTAAAAGCGAACTTATTATTTGAGAAAAATGTGCATTACGTTGTGGAATCTGGAAAAGTAGTGCTAATCGACGATAATACCGGACGTAAATTACCCGGCCGAAGAATATCAGAAGGTGTTCACCAAGCGCTTGAATGCAAGGAAAAAGTGGGCATTCAACAAGAAACACAAACACTTGCTTCAACAACCTATCAAAACTTCTTTAGACTTTTCGATAAAATCTCAGGCATGACTGGTACTGCAGACACTGAAGCTGCAGAATTTAAACAAATCTATAATATGGATGTCGTTGTCATTCCAACGAATCAACCTATGGTACGAAATGATGTTAATGACGTCGTCTATGTCAATGAAGAAGACAAGTTTCAAGCACTCATTAAAGAAATCAAAACCATCCACAATAAAAAAGCACCGATTTTAGTCGGAACAGCAAGCATTGAGAGTTCAGAAAAGTTATCAAAAAGATTAAAAAAAGAGGGTGTTCGACATCAAGTACTCAATGCTAAATATCATGAAAAAGAGGCAGGCATCATTGCTGAAGCAGGAAGGCCAGGAGCTATTACTATTGCAACCAATATGGCCGGCCGAGGTACCGATATAGTCTTAGGGGGCAGAAATGACAATGACCAAGACTGGCAACAGAAACACGAAGAAGTTTTAAATGCTGGTGGATTGCACGTCATTGGGACAGAGCGCCATGAATCGAGAAGAATAGACAATCAGCTTAGAGGTCGATCAGGTCGACAGGGCGATCCAGGCTATTCCAAATTCTTTTTGTCTTTGGATGATACGGTGCTTAGACTATTTATTGATGAGAATAGAAAGCAATTATTTTCGCGCTTAAGTGATGGCATGGATGACTCAAGCATTGAGCATCCATTATTAAATGGAGCCATTGCCAATGCACAGAAAAAAATTGAAGGCAGAAACTTTGAAATAAGAAAACAAATACTAGAATTTGATGACGTTTCTAATGACCAAAGGCTTACTGTCTATGAATTAAGAAATTACTATTTGGATGAAAACGACCCTAGTGACCTCATCAAAGAATACATCGAAAACTTCCTGGAAAAAACCACAGACAAGATACTGCCAGAGGATCAAGCTGGAAACTGGAATTTTGATGAACTTGCTAATTCTTTACAAGCTTCATTAACCATTGCTCCAGATTTCAAAAAACTTGATAAAGCCAATATGTCGTTTGGCAAGGTCATGGATTTTCTTAATGAGTTCTATCTTAATTTCTACCATGATAAATTTGAAAAACTGGGCAATAAGAAACAAGAACTGGAAAGACAAATTGCTATCCAAGTGCTAGATGCTTGCTGGAAACGACATTTGCAAAACGTTGACTCTTTACGAGCCAATATTGGCTTAAGAGCCTATGCTCAAAGAAACCCTATCAATGAGTTTAAAAGAGAATCCTTTGAAATGTTTGACGCTATGATTGAATCTTTTAAAGACGATTCGGTACGAATTTTATTCAATATCAAGATCCAAACCATGTCAAAGCAAGAATTTGAGCAGCAAAAACAGCAACGCTTACAGCAAAATCAAAAATCGAAAACTGAATAGTTAATCAAGTCCTTGGTCTTCGAAGGTTTCAATTGAAACTTCTTCGTTGGCCCACTTCAAAAAATCAATGCTTTTGCAGCCTTTCGAGCAAAAGGGTTTAAATTTTGAATCAATCTCAACAATTTTTTTGCAATTGGGACAGGTCAGATTAACTTTGTTGCTCATAGATAGAAAAATAAAATTCCAGCTTTGTCTTAAAGTTTTCAAGACTGCTATCGTTCATTATAAAATCATCGGCGTAAGAAATTCTTGCTTTGTAGCTCATCTGTCCATCGATTATTTTATTGGCAAGCTCTTCATTATTCTGATCTCTTTGACAAATGCGTTCAACTTGAGAAGCTCTTGGTGCATCAATTACTAAAGTTCGACTAAACTGAGTTTTTCCCGTCCAGATTGGAGCGCTATAGACTGCCCATTTGGACTTAACTCTCCCAAACATGTCCACTATCTCATTCCTGATTATAGGATGCATAATATCTTCAAGTTTTTGCTTATTACTTTGGTTGCTAAAAGCAATGTCTCTCAGTTTTATACGATTGATTTCCTCATGCTCATCTAAAACATCGTTGCCGAACTGCTGAATAATTTCAAGATAGCCCTTTTGTCCTTTTTGCTGCAAAAAACGTGATACTTCGTCGGCATCGATGATGTCAATACCTTTTGTTTTGAAAAAGTTAGTGGCTGTTGTTTTACCAGTAGCAATGCCGCCAGTAAGTCCAAGGGTAAACATATCTAATATCCTAAGCTAAATGACAAAAATTTTGTAAAATATCTGGCACGCTGGGATAGCTCAGTTGGTAGAGCAGCTCATTCGTAATGAGAAGGTCGGAGGTTCGATTCCTCTTCCCAGCACCACTTTCAGCCTATTAGGTTTTCTTTGGTGACCTTATGGTGACCCCATGCAGGTGACCACCCCACCCCTCTGGGTATATATTCTAGTGCCTATACAACTTACGAAGTTTTGGAGCGTTATAAAAGGAAGTTTTTAATCAGCAATATCATCAACAAATATTTGTATTTCAGCTATTTGTGGAGGGTTTACGCCATCTGATATCTCAATAATGTAATTTAGAATATTATGTCCAAGCTCATAATCAGGAGCATAATCTAATTTAAACTTTGCATAACCATCTTGAAGTAATCGTGGTTGTGACTTTGTAAATGAGTCATTTTGGTTTGCTTGAGTTAAAACATTTTCAACGCTTGGGTTTGCATAACTTAAATTATCTGTTGAATTCCAGTATCTGCCACTTGCGCTTGAAGTTCCAAAATAATCATAATCGGAATCTAAATCACCATCAAAACTATTTTCTGACTGAAAAGCTTTTATACCTGTGTTTATGTAATTATTGTATTCGGAAACAAGTCTAACTCCATTTGAAGCCCAATATTGAAGGTGAGTTTTTGGAGTATTACACGGTAATGGTGTTGAGCTCAATCCGTCATTATGAACAAACTCGTTTCTTGAAACTAACCCAATAGACCCTCCCCAATCAGAACTAATGCCTACATTTATACAGCCAGAATTATAGAAGATATTATCAGATATCGAGAATGTATTTACTGGATACCAAAAGTAAATAATATTTCCTGAGTTTACGTTTTCAAAATAACTTTTAGTAATATTATATGACCCATATATGGCATTGCCACTTGCACCAGCAAAGGTGCTATTAATTAGTTCTGACCTAGTTAGCAAGACACTGCCAGGGTAACTTGAACCACCTTGGGGCTGGTCGTAAAAGCTAATGTTTATATTTCTTGCTCTTAACCAAGATGCTTCAAGGTAACCTCCTCTTACCTCAATTCTTCTATACTCTCTGGGATCTGTTTTATCACTAAATACATATGTTTGTCCTAGATTAAGTGTCACGCCATCAGAAAGCTGTACATCACTAATAAGCTTGAGCACATATCTCTTTAAATCTGTGTTATACGGAATTCCATCCAAGCTTTGAGTTGTTGTATCTTGAGTTATAACTAACGGTGAGCCATCTTCATTACCGAATTCCAGATATTGTGTTATGTCTTCCCAATCATCTGGATTGCCAACTAAAGTTGTTGTGGAGCCTGAAATAAAATTATAGTTAGGTTTAATAACTACAGAAACTTGATCTCCATCAGCATCCTCAAATGACAGCATCTCCTCTGGTATTGAAGTTGAATTTTCTTGAATTCTAATTTCATCAGCAATTTTAAACTGAGGAGCTGAATTTGGGGCAGGAGTTGGTTCAGGGGTTGGTTCTGGTGTTGGTTCTG
>CENG01031291.1_pt1 | contig 11270 bp, 13 predicted proteins | sample 530131 | NCBI WGS metagenome assembly CENG01 (sample SAMEA2591057, study PRJEB7988) | marine metagenome | biome: marine biome (ENVO:00000447); feature: surface water (ENVO:00002042) layer; material: saline water (ENVO:00002010), including plankton (ENVO:xxxxxxxx) | depth 5 m
CTTTTTTTTAGTAAAAGTGGTATGCATTTTGCTCCACACCTTTAAAATTTTAGTTACAATACTTATATACCATTAATAATGAAATTTGGAGCGAACCAATGAACGCACCAGCAGAAAATATAGCCACAGAGGAATTTGAAGTTTCGCAGGGATCAAGTGCGGAAGCACTCAACAATGATGAAAAGAATGAAGATAATGAGGATTTGGTTTCAAAGGCTAGTTCAGACTTTGCTCTTAAGCTGGTCAACTCAGTTAAATCTATGAACAATGATGAAATCAATCATTATGAGCTTGTCAGTTTGTTTAATTCTGTTGAGGAACTCAAATGCCTTTTTCTTTTTATCAAAGCGCTTCCTTACAACCCAATTGCAAAAATTTATCCAGAAGCACCATTTTTGTTCTTTAAAGGTGTACCCGCTCCAAAGACTTTCGATTTATCTGAACAAATGGCTCATGATATTGAGACGTTTATGAAGGGTCAAAACAGCGAGTATTATGCTGATCTCAGACTTCACGATTTAGAACAGCCTTATCTGGATGCTTACGAGAGTGCTATCAGAATTTATAACGACATGGTAGAAAAGAGCCGTGACGCTTATCACGTCAATGTAAAGTTGGCAAAATCGCAGACTTATGAAATATCTGCTGTTTTTGTTTGCCTTTTTATTATTCTCATCACAATCATTGGAATTAGTTAACGATCCTGAACTAAAAGAACAGGCAACTGCTGATAGCTAAAAAATCTTGAATAATTATGACCTGTCATAAAATTAACGGTCCAAAACATTTTTGAGTTAAACCGGTTTCTTGTTCCTGTCCAATAAGCTTCAGGTGAAATATCTGGAAAATATTTTTTGTTTATTTTTGGCTTTAAGCATTTTTTGCAAACCAAGTCTTCTAGCTCATCTAATTCAGGTAATCTCCAAGCTCCGCCAAGTTGCTCAGATGCCTGGGTAATGGCTTGTGTGATTTCTTCATGGTTTAACTTAACAATATCGCCGTCGCACCTTTCTGTATCATGATTCCAAGTTTGACCTACAGTACATCTGAGCCAAAAAATGCTGTTTTTAACATCTCTAACAACAAGGTCTTCGCTGAAAAATTGAGCAAAAGCAAAGCTTCCCCAGAAAAAATATAGCGAAATTATGCAAAATATACGCGCGATCATTTTGATAGTTTTCCTTTTTGCACTAAAATGCAGGATATGTGCCATAAAACCAACTTTATTTTTTTAAATGGTACATTTCTTGTATAAGTAAACTTGAGATAGTTGGAGTGCAGTAATGGATATAGCTTCTTTAATCGGATTGGTTGGGGCAGTAGGCGCTATACTTGCCGCTATGATCGCAGGCGGCGGTGTGGCGCCTTTCATTGATACTCAATCAATTTTTATTGTTTTTGGTGGAACATTCTTTGCTGTTATGTATGCAAATCCTTTACCAGTTTTTCTTGGCAGCTTTGGGGCAATGGCTAAGGCTTTCATGCCGCCAATCAAAAAACTTGATGAAACTGTTGAGCGAATGGTTGAACTAGCTGGCATGGCCAGGAAAGATGGTATGATGGCTCTAGAAGGACAGCCTGTTCCAGATAAGTTTTTTGAAAAGGGTATGCAGATGCTAGTTGACGGCGCTGATGAGCAAAAACTTGTGAAACAAATGAAGTCAGAAATAGCATCAATGAAAGCTCGTCATGAAGTTAATCAAGGTGTTGTCCAAGGTTGGGTTGACGTTGCCCCTGCCATGGGAATGATCGGTACGCTAATCGGATTGGTTCTTATGTTGGGAAATATGGGTGATCCCAAGTCTATTGGACCGGCGATGGCTGTTGCGCTTTTAACAACACTTTATGGTGCCTTTGTTGCGAACGTTTTATTTGCCCCCATTGTCGGAAAACTCGAATATTACACTTCATACGAAATCGTGTATCGAGAAATTGTTTTGGAGGGTTTAAGAGGAATAGCCCGAAGCGAGTCTCCTAGAAACATTCAGGATCAAATGGCAGCAGCCTTGCCGCCAAAACTTCAAAGTAAGTTCGAGTTGGCGGCTTAGCAGGTAAAATGAGGGTCTACCCTTATCTAGAGAGATCAGATGGCTGAAGAAGTTTTAGAAGAAGAGCAGGAAGAAGAGGAATGCCCAAAGTGTCCTCCAGCGGGTGCGCCTGCTTGGATGGCAACTTTTGCCGATATGGCGACACTTCTAATGGCTTTTTTCGTATTAATTCTCTCCTTTGCAGAATTCAATGTTCCTAAATTTAAGCAAATTTCAGGTTCTTTGAGGGAGGCTTTTGGTGTTCAAAAAGTTGTTCCCGTAGTCGAGCAACCTAAAGGAACAACTGTAATTTCATTAAACTTCAGTCCCAATCCAACACCGGCTATAACTGACACACTACGTCAACAAACCACTGAACTCCAACAGCCGGAATTAGAACTTCAAACAAAGACTGAAGATGCACCGGAAGGAAGTGAAGCCGATAAAAATAAAAAATCCGACTTTGATGGGGAAGGCGGAGAAGGTGCTGATCAATTAGATGCTACCGAATTAGCGAAGCAATTAAAGAAGGCCATAGATACTGGCGAAGTCACTGTCGAAACACTTGGTGAAAATGTAGTTATTAATTTTCCAGAGGAAAAAACATCTGATGAAGATATCAGCACCATGATTGCTGAAACTCTGGAAGCCTTGAATGAAGCTAGAGAAAATACTGGATCTGGGGCTTCAGACCAGGATGTTTTATTTGGTGGTATTGAAGCTGAGCTAGAAAAACTGGCAGCATCAATGAATGAGGATAACCCTCAAAATGGTGAAGGATCGGGAGGGTCTTCACAAGAGGCGTATGAAAAGCAGCAAAATGCGTCACGAACAACGGAAGAGCTTACAGTCGCCTTACAGCAGCAGATCGACCAAGGTTTGGTTGATGTTGAGCAACGCGATGATAAAGTTTTTATTACCGTTGGTTCAGGTGGAGCTTTTCCTTCAGGAACAGCGGACCTCACGGAGGAAGCGCAGCGAATACTTGACCGGATTTCTCTTGCGGCCATGAGCCCAAAAAGTACGATCACAGTAACAGGGCACACTGATGACGTTCCCATATCTAATGCTCAATTTCGGGATAATTGGGATCTGGCAGCCGGACGAGCATCTAGCGTGGTTCAGGCCATTCAAAGAACAGGGTTGATCGATGGTGATCGATTATCAGCAGTTAGCAAGGGTGAGATGGCCCCTGTTGCGGACAACTTAACGGCTGCTGGCAGAGAGCAAAACCGTCGTATCGAAATAGAAATAACCTATTAAACTAAATTGTTTATTTACGGGTCGTTTTATTCTGTAGTGGAGGTAGAACAAGATGGTTGAAGGTGCAAGTGAAGTTGCAAAACCAGATTACCTCAGTTTGGTCAACAAAAGCGGTTCGGGGTTTAATGTTTCCGAACTAGTAGACGCTATTGTAGGATCAGAAATTGAACCGAAGCGATCCTTGCAGAAAGCCAAACAAGATCGAACAGAAAATGCTATTTCTGGTATCGGCTTCCTGAAATCTCAGGCAAACACCACACAAAGCAATTTTGAAACTTTAAAAAGTGACGTTTTTTTTGAAATTTCATCCTCAAATTCTACTGGTGTAATTGTAAAGGCATCTGATGAAACCAAATTAGGGAAAAGTAGTAGAACAATTTCGAATGTTACAACTGCCAAAAAAATGGTTTTTGAATTTGGGGGATTTTCAAACTTAACAGATACTTTTTCTGCTAATTTAACTATCGACTTCGGAAATTGGACGAAAACTTCAGCTAGTAGTTCAGACGGTACTGCGAATTACCAAAGCCAAAAAACATATATTGTTACCTCTGAAATTTCAGATTTGGACGATGTAAATTCGATAACTGCTGATAGTTCGTGGCCAGGCACTTCTCCTATTGCTGTTGGGGAGACATTTACAGTAAATAATGGCGCGAGTGGGTCAATTTCGGCAGCTAATATTAAAGAAATTGATGTATATGCTTTTACCGACAGTGACGTGGTAAATTCTGAAAACCTTAATTTCACTGATAAATCAGTAAGTGAGGTAGCAGCCTTATTAAACGCAATTGACGGCTTTTCTGCAACGACAGTTGATACCGATGGTCAGGGGACAAACTATTCCATTGTTGTGATGAGTGATGAAACTGGAGCAAACAACGGGTTTCGCATTACTGGTGAAAGTCGATTTGAGACTGCAACCTTACCAGATGCAAGTTCATTCTCTAATTCATTTAGTCAATTATCCTCAGATGCTTCTTTTAACTTGGATGGCGTCGACGTGGTGCGAGAGAATAACTCAATAACTGATCTTATTGATGGCGCTACAATTGAATTAAAGTCAGATTTCACTACAAGCGCTGTAATTGACGTGGACAGATCTGACACAGCAATTCGTGCTACTGTTGATGACGTAATATTTTCACTGAATGAATTTAAAGCAGAAATTGATAGACTGACTTTTATTGACTTAGAGGGCGATGAGAATGGGCCACTGGCTTTAGATCCTGCAGTAAATTCAATAAAATCTAAATTCAAGAAACTAGCCGTTGAGCCTATTACCGGCTATGGTGATAATTCAATTTATTTGTCGCAGTTAGGTATTAAGACGGATAGCAACGGCGACTATTATTTAGATGAAGTTTTATTTGAAAAAACGCTTGCCAGCACACCTGAATATTTCCAGGCTCTGAAGGATGAAAACTTAGCTACTAGCACCACGTCGGCTAGTGTTGTTAAATCTTCATTTACCACCATTGATGTTGGAACATACGCTGTCACAAAGGTGGGCGACCAGTGGAAATTAGGCGATACTGACATTACTCGATTTGATTATTATGGAGGTAGCCGTTTTACATCAGCAACATACCCAGGTTTGGTTATAACAACTGCAGCTGCTGAGCCATCAAGTTTTAACATTTACGTTGGTGAAAGTTTTGCGACGCGTGTAACAGACTTAATGACAGAAATGGTAGAGCTTGGCTCACCACTTCGAAATGCGGAAGATACCTATACGAATAGGAGCAGTGATATTGAAGATAGGTTAAAGAAATTGGAGGAGCGTGAAAAGCTTATAAATCAGAAGTATACGGAGCAATTTGGTCAAATGGAACAATCAATGACGCAGTTTAACAGCACAAAAACGTTACTTGAAAATTTCATTGAAGCCTGGAAAAAGCAAAAAGTGTGAGTGCAGACCCGGCAAATTCAAAGCCCATATTTTTTAATTTTCTCGATAAGTGTAGTTCGCAAAAGTTTCAAATCTTTAGCCGCCTCACTTGTATTACCGCCATTTCTATCAAGTGCTGCCTCAATAAATACTATTTCGATATCTTGCAAAAGGCGTCGTAAATCTACCGAATTGTTGGTATCAAACCAGGTTGAAAAATCTTCTGCAGTGGGCGGCTGTGATCTGACGGAATCTATATTGTCGGCCTGATCAATCGTCCCCATTTCGTCAAATTCTGACCAGATTTCTTTTTGTTCTTCTGCTCTATCAATAATTCCACTACTTACAGAGATAAGATATTTTTCTACGTCCTCTCCATTAATTTTTTGATTAGGGAAAAATATCAATGCGCGTTCTATTACATTCCGCACTTCTCTAACATTTCCTGGCCAATCATATTTCTTAAGTGCATCAATTGCTGTCCCATCAAAGTTTGGAGTTTTTCTAGCATCAGTCCTACTTTTTATTTTTAGAAAATGCTCGACCAGATCTGGTATATCTTCCGTTCGCTGTTTAAGGCTGGGGACTTTAATTGGAAAAACATTTAGTCTAAACAATAAATCTTCTCTGAAATCATTATTCTCAACCAACTTTTCTAAGTCCTTGTGGGTTGCACATATTATTCTCACATCAAGTTTTATTTCCTTGCTGCTTCCAACTCTAGCAATTACCGAATTTTCTAAAACACGAAGCAGTTTCGTCTGGAGTCCAAAGGGCATATCACCTATTTCATCAAGAAATAGTGTTCCCCTATTGGCTTGCTCAAATTTACCAACTGTTGTTTTCAAGGCACCTGTGAACGCTCCCTTTTCAAACCCAAATATTTCTGCTTCCATTAATTCACTTGGTATTGCGGCACAATTTAGAGCAACAAAGCTTCCTTTTCGCCTACTTTCCTCGTGAATTGCTTCAGCAACTAATTCTTTTCCAGAACCAGTCGGGCCATTTATTATGACTGGGGAGTTTGAGTTAGCAATAAGACCAATCATTTTTTTGAGCTCTGTAGCTGGTTTAGATTGTCCTATTATTTTGTTATCCACGAATGTCATATAATATGGTCTCTGTTAGCCGTAAATTTTCTTTAGATTATATTGGGTTTTATGGTATTTCTAGGTTAAATAGATGGTTAATTGCAAACAGTCGAATAGGTTTTGCATTCAAGGGGTTTATCTTGTTTGAAAAGTTAAGAATAAATTTTTCCAAAATCCAGGAAAAATTAAAGTTAAAAAAACCGGATCTCGACTATTTAGATCAACAGGATCTATCTCGCTTCAGTGAGCAGGACATTGTACTCGAGAGCGAAAATCAAATCCAAAAGTACTTGCCAGAAGTTTTAGGGCAAGCGCTTGCAAGAACATGGATTGATAAAAGATTTTTAGATGCTTTTTATAATTATCCAGTTGAAGTTCTTGAAAGAGGCGGTGTTTATTTGCCTGATAGTGTATCTGTTGAATTTAAAAAAGAAAAAGATCAACGCCCGAAAGTGATTGTTTACGAAAATGAAAAAAACTCTCGCCGAAAGTTGCTTGAACTAAAATTAGTTATGGTTGCGGAACAATGAAATTTAAAGCATTTTTATTCAGCTTAGTAATCAGTGTTGGTAGTTTTTCTTATGCTGAAAATCATGTGGTCTCTCCAGAATTTCAGCAGGACTTTAAAATTGCTGTAAAAAAAATAGAAGATAAGAAATTTTTGGAAGCAGTTGAAATTTTTGAAAAGTTAGCGAGTCAGGGAGTGCCAGAAGCACAGTTTAATTTGGCTCTTTTGAATAATAATGGACTGGGAACCCCGAAGAACTTCAAAATGGCCCTCTATTGGTCATGGTATGCCCACCTAAATGGTCATACAACAGCGTTAGATCAGGTGAATAGCATTTATGGCTCAATAACAGAAGCGTTGCGTGACACTGTAGCTAATCTAATCATAGATGAGTTACTGTCTTCCGCGAACAAAGGCGACCGTCTTTCTGCACTAAAACTAGGACAAACCTACACAGGCCTTCTGGTTGCTCCAGATTACCCATCAGCTTACCTCTGGCTTTCAATTGCTCAAGCTTATGGTATTGATCAGGCCAGCGATTTGCTCGCTCAAACGGCTAAGCAATTGACGGTTGAAGAAATACTAAGTCAGCAGGAACAGGCTTCATCAAAATTTTTAGAAATTAATCCATAATTAGTTAATGGGAGTAATATCATCCAAAAAACTTAAAATATTAAGTTTGTGCCCACAAAAATTATTAAGCTCCTCTAGCGTAACTTGTAATTGATTTAACTTTGATTTTAATATTTCTGGATCAGGGTTATCCTGAGCTTTAGACACAACAATAAGGTCCTCAAGCAAAACTTGGAACCTTTCGACACTTAATTCAAAGTCACTAACGTTTTTATCTTCGTTTATGACTATCGAGTTTACGGTATCTTTCAAGGCAATTAAATTTTTGGTAAGAGCCCCGAGATCCATAGTAAACTTATCCTTCACCGTCCTTAATGCTTTCAAAAAGTTTATTTGTTATAGCATTTAAATCAATAGGATATCGGCCCTCCGATACCTTTTGACGGATTTCGCTCACAACCTCTATATTTATAGGAGGTTCGCTCGATAGAGACTTCACTTTTTCGCTTATAGATAAATCTACACTTACAGACTGTGCTGGCGACTGTGCTTTGTCGGCTACTGAGGTGCTAGTCTGCTCTACTTGCGAAACGCGCGACTTTCTTTGGTCGTGAACAGTGCTAGACCCAGTATTTGGGCTATTTCTAACTGTATCAACCATTTTGAAACTCCTTTCGTATTTACATACGACATTATTTCTCTACATGTTAGTTATTGGTGCAACTTTTTTCTTGCCAGTGATAATTACTTTAAAAACTTTTGCAGAATTAGTGTTCTTAACTGGTATCATATCACCAATTTGACCATTTTCCAATGCAATTGCGGAGGTAGTGATCATAATTGAATTATTGCCAGCAATAACTAAGACAGTATCTTCTTTATTAACTGAAAATACTCGCTCTAAATGTCGGGCTTTGAGAATTGTTCCAATGGCTAAATTGGTCTTGGCTTTGCGCCCTATGACATCTTTGAACTCATTATATGAGCCATGAATTCGTCTTTGGGGACTTTTTTCTAATTTTAGGTGTTGCTCTGAAATAACCTCACCCATTGATACATTTTTTTTCAAAACCACAGCCCATAAGGGGTGAGAAACTGAAACTTTATTACTATCTACAGGTCCCTCGGCGGCTTGAGTAGTTCGAACTAGTGTAGACCAGCCGTCTAAGCTGCAAGATACAAGTAGAGTTGTCCAGTCGTGCTCTTGTCTGGGCTCAAATTCGAGTGGCTCAGAACAAGCAAAAAAGGTTCTTTTATCCGAAACCAGCAAATCCAGCGACAATTGCTTTTGAGCTAAAAAAGCCTTCGCTTGGGTCTTAATTTCTTTCCCAGTTATCCGATCACCTGCATGACTGGTTGAGAGAAAAGATGAGTAAAGGCAGATCGTTAAAAAAAGTATTTTAAGAGTGGTAAAATTCATGATCCATTCACCACTTCAACAACTTGGCCGATAATATCATCTATCGTAGCTTGGCTCGAAACAATTTCTATTTGAGTTTCGAAATCGTCAATGTTTACAACTTTTAAATAAGTTTTTTGAGTTTGATTGGATGAAATTACAAACATGTCATTGGAGTTAATTCCATCTAATTGACCATGATCGAGGAATGGAATTCCTCCCTTTACAATAACTTTTGGGTTAATTTTCAGGCATGATAATTCGCTGATTTGACGTTCTATTTGCTTCGTTAGCATTGCCAAAAAGCGATTTTTAATTTTATCCCAATCACCGCGCGTGATTGCCATAATTGATTTGTTGAAAAGACTTTTTTGAATTACATAGTTTGCTGTGAAATCTCTTTGAGCAATCTTTTCTTCTTTTCTCTTGAGTTTGGTTTTTATATTAGCAACTAAAATTATGTCATTTTCTATAATATTGTGCTTATTTGAAGGTTCAAAAATAATTTTGGTCTCCAGCTTATAGATGTTAGTTGGCTTGGATGCGCTCTCTTCATTTAAAAATAGAGTATAAAGGTCATTTTGCTTTTTTTTGGGAGGTCGAATTTCTGCTAGCTGTAAATGCGGACTAAAATCATATTTATTCAGTTCATTGACAATCCATTCTCTGTCTATAGCCGCCCAAAATGGCAATTTGACATCATCTTTGAAGACTTCGATAGAAAAGTCTAAATTTTCCACGTTTGCTTTTTTACAGACATTTCCAGCTTCCATATCTGTATTTTCGTCAATTATTGCTTTCAAAGTTACATGGTATCTGCTGTTTTGCACTGTTTCTTTGATTACATCATATTTTAGGATTTTTACTTTTGAACTAGACTGAATTTGATCCAGCAACATTTTTCCATTTTCTACAAGAGAAAAGCTGTTAAGGCTCTGATTTCCTTCTAAAACTATATTTTGCAACGCATTTTCTATTGCTCGCGCCCTAAAAATTTCCTCATCAATTGACGACGTTATTAAAGTGCTTCCACTAAACGTAACTATTTTTGCAGAGTTAACTAACGTTGGATTGAGCAGCATACATAATAATGTAGCTATTACAGGAGTGACGTTTTTATAAGAATTAAACATATAAAGAACTTATAGAAGCCCGTTTCGATATGCTCTTATAAGCCTATCCACGTGCGTCTGGCTCACAGCTAATTCTACTTGATATGTATCACTTCCGGTTGGTTCAATTTTAACTGTCCGAGCTCCAATGACGGTGCCACGCAGTGCTGCTCCAAGTTTGTCGGAAGTTAATATAGCCTCTCCTATAGTAGTTTCGCCCTGTATATAAATGCCGTGAAGTTGCTCTGTAAGATTACGGTATGCATCCAACTTAGCTGCTCTGATCGCCATAAGCCTACGTTGGTTTAGTGTCTTTGAAGGTTGTATAGCAATCGATGAAAAACCTACTGCAGTTATGCTTGGCACGTAGTATTTAGAAGTTTCAGCAGCGCGGCGCTCATTTAGAAGTGAGCTTGAACTGTCCAAAGACTGTCTACTGTCTAGGTGTGGTACTGGTGTTGCGTCTTGCACTGTTAGCGGATTAACAAACTGTCCATTGGGTGCGCAGGCGCTGATGCTGACTGCTCCCGATAGTAGTAATGCATAAAAACTTGTTTTTCTTAAAGCTGACATGTCATGTTCCTATATAGTGACACTTCGGATCAGCAAAAAATGTGCCACAATTGGATTAACACAAATCAGTTTAGTTATTTTTTTTCTGAGCCCTCCTAAATACCTCATAATAATGCATAAATTTATGGCTGGCATAGATTATGCTTCATCACAGCAGGAATAAAAATATAAAATGTGAACAAAAATAAAAGTCAACTATAACAGAAGGTTAACTTTCAAAATTTTGACATTTTGGAATTGGAAGGTAAGATGGAGAAAGCTGAAAATATAAGCCTAAAGCGGATATTCCCCAACTTTGTAAATTCTTTTTTACCGTTCGGTATAATTGCGCTGGTGGCTATGCTTGTCCTACCTTTGCCAGTTGCATTATTGGATACTTTCTTCGTTTTGAATATAACATTATCGTTGTTGATTTTAATGGTGGCATTACACACCCAAAGACCATTAGATTTTTCATCATTTCCGAACCTTCTACTGATAGCCACAGTCTTGAGATTAGGTTTAAACGTTGCATCAACTAGGATTGTTTTAAAGGATGGGCATACTGGTCCTGATGCTGCCGGACAAGTTATTGAAGCTTTTGGGGAATTTATAGTCTCGGGCAATTATGCTGTGGGTATCTTTGTGTTCTCTATTTTAGTTATTATTAATTTGGTCGTTATTACAAAAGGTGCTGGCCGCGTTTCTGAAGTTTCTGCTCGATTTACATTGGATGCTCTACCGGGCAAACAAATGGCCATTGATGCCGATTTAAATGCTGGCATCCTAACGCCTGAAGAAGCTAAAGATCGAAGAGCTGAAGTGGCTAAAGAAGCAGACTTTTACGGCTCTAT
>CENG01000567.1_pt1 | contig 11232 bp, 12 predicted proteins | sample 530131 | NCBI WGS metagenome assembly CENG01 (sample SAMEA2591057, study PRJEB7988) | marine metagenome | biome: marine biome (ENVO:00000447); feature: surface water (ENVO:00002042) layer; material: saline water (ENVO:00002010), including plankton (ENVO:xxxxxxxx) | depth 5 m
CAAAACTGACCAAAAGTTGAAACCCTTTGGTTCATGCGATTTACCTTCGCCGAGGTGCCATTTACCAACAATTGCGGTCTGATATCCGCCAGTTTGTAAATGTTTTGCAACGTGCGGTAAGTCATTATCCATATGTGTATCGAGTGTTTTAACACAATTCACATGATTATATGTTCCGGTTAAGATCGCGGCACGGCTGGGTGTACAAATTGAATTTGTAACATAACAATGGTCAAATCTTACGCCTTCATGGGCAATTCTGTCTATATTAGGAGTATCATTTAACCCGCCACCATAGCTACTAATAGCCTTGGCTGCATGATCATCGGCCATTATGAAAAGTATGTTTGGCTTTTTTGTCAAAGTTAAACCGCTTCCTTATTCCGTTCATCTACACTAACCACAAATGGTCCGCCAAGCTTTGATGAACCATTTTATCTTTTCTTTCTAATTTTGTGATTGCAATACTTAATTTACAAAATACCGGTGGTTATCCTGTTTTTGAGTTAAGTTCGAAATTACTGATCTATTAACTGCGGCAAACTGGAGCTTTCTTTGAAAAAAATTTGCACTAATTAAATTTGGCAAGGAGAAAGCACATGAAAAAACTTTTCGTATTAATTTTTACTACATTATTTTTGGCGCAGCCTCTCTTTTCAGCTGGTTACGGGAGTAGCGATACATCGTCGTCGGGATCATCCAGTGGTAAGGATAAAAAAGCAGATCCTTTTGCAAATGTTTATAAGTTGATTGATCTTAAAAAATTTACCGAGGCTCATAACGCCCTAAAACTTCTAAATGTTCCAACAAAGCAAGCTGACAGGTTTAATTTGCTAGGCTTTACTGCCCGTAAAAGTGGTGATTTAGAAACTGCTAAAAGTTACTACTTGAGGGCTCTAGAGATTAATCCAAAGCACGTTGGTGCTCTTGAATATCAAGGGGAGTTGTTTCTTCAGCTAGGCAAAGTTGCAGACGCTAAGCAAAACCTTGAAAAAATTCAACGGATTTGCTGGCTTCCATGTAATGAAGAAAAGCAACTCGAAGAAGCTATTGAACTAGCTCTAAAAAATTAAGACCACATATGTGTTCTGTAACATCGAATCCTACATTTAATAAGGTTAAGATGACTTTATCAGGCTACGGCTGCAGTTAAATGCTTTTACGGGTAATTAGTTCACTGTTGTTCATGACTCTTGCTTCGATAAGTTATGCTGGGTCCGAGTGTGATCACTTGGCGGCGCTAGAAGCTGATCCGCTTTCAGTTTCGATGGCCATAAAGTTTGAAGATCTTAATGCAGAAAAGGTAATTGCCGCTTGTTCAGAGGCCATAGTTACCAGCCAGGAAAAAACGGAAAAGGCTCGATTCACACTTCAGCGTGCTAGGGGTTATTTTCGCGCTGGAAACGCCGTCGCCGCCTTGAAAGATTTACTCGTGGCGCATGATCTAGGTTATCCTGCAGCATCTTTTGGACTTGCAACGGCACATTTCCTTGGGGATGGTGTAGAAAAAAACGTTTCGCGAGCTGAAACACTTTTTTTAGAGTCTTATCGTGAGGGAGTGACATGGTCTGCACGTGGTCTCGCTCTATTATATAGTGAAGTTGGATCTGACTTATATGACACTGAAAAATCAATTTTATGGGAAAATAAATTCAATGAAGAAATTAATTAACGTAATACTGTTGTCATTAGGTACTGTAGGTTTTTTTTCATTTTCGGTTGCTCAAAGTTCATCCGAACTAACATTTGAGATCATTGCAGCGGGAACAGGTGAACAGGCAAAGTCAGGTCAAAGGGCGACCCTTCATTATACTGGGAAATTGGAAGATGGTTCGGTTTTTGATAGTTCGCGTGAACGAGGTGAGCCGTTTTCATTCACCCTAGGTGCTGGTCAAGTTATTCAGGGATGGGAGCAAGGTGTTCTGGGAATGCAAATTGGGGAGATCCGAACCCTTAATATACCACCAGAATTAGGTTATGGAGCAAGAGGAGCGGGAGGGTCTATTCCACCCAACGCTCGCTTAATCTTTGAGGTGGAACTCCTGTCTTTGGATAATCCTCCAAAACTAGAGCATGCAAGTGTGTTAGAATTTAAAGATGCGCAGAAAAAAGGTCAGTTAATAATTGATATCAGGCGACCAGAGGAGTGGGCTGAAACTGGCATTTTAGAAGGTGCACAGACTATTACTGCCTTTACAGAAAGTGGTGCTTTACATCCTGATTTTCAGCGCAAGTTTTTTCCTTTGATCGAAGATGAAAATACTCCCGTTTACCTTTACTGTAGGACTGGAAATAGAACAGGTACTTTAGGTAATGCTCTTGTAAATCAAGTTGGTTTAAGGAATGTAACTCACTTGAAAACAGGGATCGTTGGATGGAAGAAAGACGGACTTCTTACTGTGCCTTATAAATCAGACTAGTTAATTCTTAGGTATTCAAAATTTAAAAGTGTAGCGAATGACACCCAGAGGAGGTACGGAATGAACAAGTAAGCAGCTATCTTGTCTATTTTGTACGAACTTACAGTGTAACAAAGTATCGCGATCCACAGGAACAGAATTAATACCAGCGCTCCCAAGAGATCATATGCCCCAAAGAATACTGGTGTCCATAAAGTATTCAGGCACAGCTGTAGGGCCCAAAGTGCATAAGTTATACCTTTCAAATAATGAGGTTCTGCATTGATAATCCTAAAAGCACTAGTAGCAATAAAGATGTATAGAATTGTCCATACCGGTGGGAAAAGCCAGGAAGGTGGTGCAATGCTGGGCATGATCCAACCATTGGCATTTAGATCTCCAGCAAACCATACTGCGCCGCTCGCCGCAACAAATGTTGAAGCATATAGTAAGAGCCAAGTCAGTATGTTGATATATTTTTTCAAGAATTTTATTTATTGAGACCAATCATTAGCGATTTAGAGTGTGCCGCACAGAAGTCCATAAATTTTAATAAGTCACAACTTATCTACGTTTTTGTAATTCTCGAAGCCTTGATGACAAGATCGCCATGACCCCTCTTACAATCATATCGCCTTCATCAAGTTTCTTCTCAAATTCTTTTTGTGATACAAAAATTACTATACAATCACTTAATGCTTTCGCGGTTGCCATTCTCGGAGCAGTATCGATAACGCCCATCTCACCAAGTATTTCATTGGCTTTTAAAATAATATCTGGTTCGACCATTTCTTTATTTGTTGGAAAATATATTCCGACCTCTCCCGATCCAACAATATAAAGGCCATCAGCAGGCTCACCAGCTTTGAAAATGGTTTTGCCTGGTTTCATCTCAATTTTTTTCATTCACAACTTCAAAACCTGTCCATCTTTTGCCAAGTGGATACCGTTTGGTAAACTATTTCCAATTATATCTAATTCAGCATCTGTTCTGTAAGGAGCATGGTGCGAAATTATAATCTGTCCACAATTTATATCTGAAAAGAATTCCACGCCCTGCTCAAGAGAGGAATGACCCCATCCAGTCTTTGATTTTAACTCTTCTTCGGTGAACATTCCGTCCCAGATCACAATATCAGCATTTTTCGAAAAGTTTTTTAACTCATCAGCCTGAGAAGTTGTAAATTCGTTGTCGCAAAGAAATACACATTTCTTATCGTCCTTTGTTACACTATACCCATAGCTTCCACCGGGGTGGTTTAACTTAATTGCTTCTATATTGAAACCCACGCTCAAAGTCCTCTGAGCTTCACTAAAATTTGAAAAGGTCACGTTATCTAAGTTATCAAATATATCTAGGGGGAAAAAAACTCCAGAAAAGTAGCGTCTAATAATTTTGTTCAACTCTTCTGAGTCAACCAATGCGCTGGAAATAAAAGTCTTCGTCTCTGGCTTTAAAAGATATTTGTTGAACGCTAAACCCTGCAAATGATCGTGATGAAAATGACTGAAAAGAACTAGTATTTCTTTATTGGGATTCAAAATCGCATTTTGGAACCCTGAGCCAGTATCAAAAAATATTTGAAATTCATCCGTAATTAGTTCAAAGCAGGTGGTATTCCCACCGTATTTCATCATTTCACTAGATGAAACTGGAATTGATCCTCGGCAGCCATGTGTAATGAGTCTCATGACTGATACACGGGGTTTATTGAGAGAAGGGATGCTATTGATTTTTTATTTTCCATGCTCTGGATAGTATTCTAATTTTTCTGAAACCGTCAATCACATGTAAATCTGTTTGATTACAATTTAATCAATTTGTGAGCACGTTCCCTTATCTTACTGAACTGTACATAAAAACACTCGAGTGCATTCAGTTTTTGTTGCAATCCATTATTTATGCAATCTATTGTACAGCAACTCTTTCTTACTTCTCAGGATTTTTATATGGAACGGAAACTTTGCACTATACTGGCGTTAGATGTTGTCGGCTTTAGTAAAATGATGGCAACGGACGAGGACCAAACGTTAAAGGTTCTCAATAGTAGACGGGAATTTATTGATGCATGCATTAACGAGCACGGGGGGAGTATTTTTAATACGGCAGGTGACAGTGTTTTGGCTGAATTCTCAAGTCCGGTCAGAGCTGTAGAGTGTGGAGTTCAAATACAGAACAAATCGATGGCCATTAATGCAGAGAGTGACGAAAAGGATCAGATGCGGTACCGAGTAGGCATTAATATTGGTGACGTTATGGTTTCTAATGACAATCTTTTTGGAGACGCGGTGAATATTGCAGCACGTCTGGAAGCTCAAGCAATAGCCGATGGAATTTGTATTTCAGATAACATTTATGATCTGGTAAATTTGAAAGTCAAAGTTTCCTATGAAGATGCAGGAGAATTAGAGTTAAAAAATATTGGTCGACCTATCAAGGCATACAATGTATTGAAATGCAAAGGAGCGACAAGAGGCTTAAGAAGTGATGACGCAGAGCCGCAAGTTAAAATAGAGTCGGCAGAGCCTGGGTCATTGGCTGTGATGTTGTTTAAAAATCTTAGTAGTGATGAAGATCAAGAATATTTTTGTGAAGGCTTTTCAGAGGATCTTATATCGGCATTTTCTAGGTTCAAAAAACTTACAGTAATCGCCAGTAATGCAACCTTTGCTTACTCTGGCAAGGATAAGTCTCCCACCGTCGTGGGACAGGAGCTTGGCGTGCGATACATCTTAGATGGGAAAGTAAGGAAGATGGGTAAGAAAATGCGAATTTCTGCATCTCTTTTGTCCGCCGAAGATGGTACTACACTTTGGTCGCATAATTTTGACACTACACTGGATGATATTTTTGATATTCAAGATGAATTAGTTGAAACAATTGTTTCAAACATTGTTGGTAATGTGGAAAGAGACCAAGTTAAAAAATTGGCAAATAAAAAGCCAGAAAAAATGGAAGCATATGATTTAGTTTTGCAAGGTTTAGAATATCACCGTCGAAGTTCGGTCAGTGCGGAAAATAACAAGAAAGCTCTTAGCCTATTTACAAAAGCCACTGAAGTAGACCCAAACTATGCTAGAGCCCATGCTTGGAAAACTTGTTCTCTTGCCAATAATTCAGAATGGTTTCCGGATGATATGCCTGAAAATTGGATGAATGAGGCATTTTCATCTGTTAACAAGGCTATCGACCTCGACCCAAATGATCCCGAAGCACACAGAATATTAGGTGCAGTAAAACTTTTGTTTGAGGGTGATTTTGAAAAGGCGATATTTCATCATGAGAAAGCAATTGAGATATGTCCCAGTGATACTTATCACATTGCACGTTATGCGGTTTTACTTTGTTATTTGGGAGAGCCAGAAAAAGCAATGGAGCAGATTAAAAGGGCCATGAGAATTGATCCATTTTGCTCTGATTTAGTCCTTGAGACCGAAGGCTTATGCAATTTTGTTTCCGGTGAGTTCGAAAGTGCTATCGCGAGTTTTAAAAAGATGCAGATAGAGACTAGAACAAGTCTCTTTTATACGGCAGCCTCCTTGAGAAAAATTGGAAAGTCTGAAGATGCTAAGAGAGTTTTAAAAGTTGCTCAAACTGAAAGTGGAATGGAGAATGAGAAATTTGTTGCATCACAGCTTTTCCAAAGAGAAAGTGATAAACGCTCTCTTGTGGGGGCTTTAGAAGAGATTCAGGCTAGTCTATAGCTATTGTCAAAAACAACTGTTTATTGTGTGTTTAAACAACCGGAGTTGATTTAACGAATTATTATGATCTTTGCACTTTTTGGTATCATAGCAATTCTTCTAGTATTTATTGTGTTCTCTGCAGCAGGTCGCTCTGAGAGAACAAATAAATTCATTTGGCCTTTTGCCCTATGCTTTGTATCTTTCTTAGTCTTTTTAGGGTATTTAGCCAGCTGAACTAAATCAATAAAAATGACAAAAGCACTGGCGTAGTGAAAGTTGTAAGGAAAGTGGAAATTACAACAAGACCTGCAACAGCTTCAGCGTCAGCACCATATTTTTCAGCCAGAAGATAAGATGTTACTGCAACGGGCATAGACATTTGAATGACCAAAACAGCAAAGGCTTCATAAGGCAGATTAAACTGATAACCAACTCCTATTCCTGCAATAATACCTATCATGATTTTTGATAGACTTATGCCAAGTGTTTTAAAAGCTAAACGCGTTTTTAGCCGTGCGACTGCAACTCCTAAAGTGATCAGCATTAGGGGAATAGCCATCTGCCCAATTAGGTCCAGTGCATTCGTGAGAATTTTTGGTGTCTCCCATTCATAAAACATGAATAAAAGTCCTAGTATTGTTGCTGGCACTAAAGGTTCTCTGAGTGGTTGCCTCAGAGAGCCAGTGCCAGAAACCACCCATAGACCAAATGTGAACGCCACAATACTTGTGAATGCAAAAACTATTACGGCATATCCCAAGCCATCTTGGCCAAACGCTAGAAAACACAGTGGTAAACCTAGGTTTCCGGTATTCCCGGAAATTAAAGGCATAAGAAAGGTACGCAAGTTTAGTTTGAAAATAAATGTAAATACTAAAGCTATTATACTCACTAATGCGTATGCTGCGCAAACTACGATTATCATTTCACTCAGAAACTGAGGGTTTATCGTATTCTGTGTTAGAGAGGTAAAAACTAAAGCTGGAACGGCTAAGGTCATTGCAAGCCGAGTAACAAACTCAACTCGATATTCGAAGCCAAACTTTACCCAGAAATACCCTATTGCGGCCAGCAGAAATACGGGCGTGACGACCTCTAGAACTGTAAAAAAAATAATCACATGAAACTCAATCGCAATACTAAAGAAAAGTAACTACAAACAAGTATTAGTAAAGTAAATCACGTTGGAGTTAAATAATCTTTTTTACATTATTGGAGGCGGTTTCCAGCGTTTCCCTGAGACTGCGTTTGTAATAATTGCCAATAATAAAACGCTACCACCGATAAGAGTATTGTTAGAAGCAAGTTCTCCCAGAAAAAGCCAAACCCAAACTGGCCCAAGAACAACCTCAGCCAAAGACAATAAAGTTAAATCTGCTGCCGATAAAGCTTTGGAACCGATTGTATATAGTACAAGTCCACCACCAACTTGGAATATTCCCAGTGAAAATGATATGGCAATATCGTGAAAGGAGAGTGAAAGCGATTGTTTTAAAAACAAACAAATCAAAAAAGTAATAATTATTGCAAAACAGCCAGACAAAAATACTGAAGGAAGCATTTCATCATCTTTCCCCCATCTAAGTGTTACCGAGAAAATGGCAAACCCCATCGCAGAGCCTAATGCTGCAAGGCTTCCAATTAATGAAAATTGAGTGGATTGATCAGCAAACATGTATGCTATACCTCCCATTGCAACTATCACCGCACACCATGTCATTATCCGTACTTTTTCACCGAGAAATAGACTTGCTAGAATAGCTGCAATGAATGGTGCTGTAGCAAATAAAAGCATTGCGTTTGCAACGGATGTTGTTTGAATAGCAAAAATGCCGCCAGCATAAGCTGCTACTAAAGATAATCCTCCAATTATTTTTGGGGTTGTAAATAATTCCTTACTTACAAGTTTCGTTGAGCCCCCTCTAAGATGAATTACAGTATACAGAAGCAGAGTTAAACTAATGGAGCGATAGAATAATATCTGCCATACGCCAGCGCCTTCAATAAGCCTTATTCCTAATCCTACAGTCGACCACAGCACACCTGCAAAAAAAACAAATATTAGGCTGTGTGTATAAGTATTTGACTTCAATAATACCAATAAAACACTCACTACTATCACTTCTAATTAGCTTTGATATATTGCAGGAAAGCATCAGCTGTACATTTATGTCCACGACATTCGTTCGTCGTCTTTATTATAGATTTAAGACTTATAAATTTCTGCAGCTTTACTTATTATTGAAGGTCGCCAATGAACTTAAATTCAAACCGTTTACTGATTGGTCATTTCGAAAGAAGCGATCTTGAACAATGGTTCTCAATAGAGAGTGACCCGGAGGTGCGCAAATACATACTTGATGGATCTATTTTAAACAAAGAGCAATCACTAGCATATATTGATCAAAATATTGATAGTTATGCAAAATTCAATTTTGGCCGTTATACACTTCGTGAAAAAAAATCCTTAAGGCTAATTGGTATGTGCGGCTTCCTTAAAACTGAGATGGGGATCGACTTTGGATATCGGCTGTCAAAAGATATATGGGGCTGTGGGTTGGGGTTCGAGGCGGCTAGTGTAGTTCTCAATTATGGTGTAGCCTCGATAGGTTTGAAGCACTGTGTGGCTGGCGTAATGCCCGGCAACTTAGCCTCAATAAAAATCTTAGACAGATTAGGCTTTGTCTATCAAAAAGACGTCATTTTTGATGGTCTAACATATCACAAATATACATTCTCGGCAGATAAGAACTAATGAATTAATTGTCTTCAGTTCAAGAGATAGCCCTTTGGCGGAAACAACAGATCATCATTTTTTCGATTATTTGGTTTTCTGCGTGCTGGTCGCCTAGGTAATCCTAAACCTGTATTTATCATTTTTAAGTAATCACGATATGACATATTCATAAGTGGCTTGATTGGGCCTATGAAGTCTGGGTCTTGATCTGAATTGTGCATTTGATCCTCCGAAAATTATAGTGGAGCAAATCTTGTGCCATCCATTGACGGATCATCGTAAAATAATTTTGTTGTTAATCTGTGGCAAAAAATTAACTTTTTGAGCAGGATAATAGTTGGAAGGTAAAGTTATCTGTCCCAGTCAAGTCGAAAAAGTTTAGCCAGATTAGTAACGGCTAGCAAACCAAAAGCAGCACTAACCATTTTTATGGTACCCGTTTCGACAAAATAAAGTATTGCACTCATGGATGATGCGGACAAAATGATGAGCATTAAATAAGTTGTTTGCTTCTGAATATCCTCAGATTTTAAGATATTTGCACCACATTTTAGACAGTTTTCTAAGTATGTATCAAACCTATTATTGCATTCGATGCATTTAAATTTTTTGGGTTTTATTTCCAAATTTTCACTATTTATTTTGATTTTTGACAAAAGAAATTTACACAATCACCGACGGATTAAGAAATCATTGCTAAGCACCGTACTTTCAGATGAATTACTTTCAGGCTTTGCAATTCTATCGTACTCCATTTTGCGCACTTGTATTGCCCGAAACCACTGCTCAGTGGTATACATAAAGGCACCACTGCCATTTGCTTCTGTTTGGTAATCAGTTGAATGCATTTTATATCTCCAAGTTACCAAGCAGTTGAGCACTATCTATGCCAACTTCACCCACTGAATTTAATTTTCGAAAATTTATTTACCCCCAGTAAGTGTCAAGCTTCGAGCTTATATTTTGAAATATTTAGTGAAATTATTTTTTATCCGTAAATTTGTAGAAATTTGGATCTAAATTTCTCCCCATTCGGTCGTACATTTTATTAGTGAACAAAATTAGGTTATTTTTGGGTATATCAAAATGAAACGACTTTATTACTTCGCTTTGACTTTAATTATTGTCTTTTCGGTTCCACAAATTGGTAATTCTTCTGTCAGCGCAACCAATTTGCAGCAATGGCGAGAATTAATTTCAAGTTTGGATCCCAATTTTGCTAAGGATTTAGATTTTTTAGCCGAAAAAAACCAAGCAAAGTCAGGCTGGCAATCGAGCGAGCCTAAGCTAATTAAGAGAGCCCCAACTCTGATAAAGCCGGATTACCAGCAAGAGTTTGCTAATGTTCATAATTTTCAAAGTTCATTGATAAGTGAAGGCCCGAGAGAAAATAATTTAAATATTCACACTACTCGGTTGAAGCATGAATTTAGTAATACCATTGATATTCCGCATATAGAGGTTGAGAAAAAGTTTTATAATTATATTTCACTTCAAAATAATCTTTTAAAACCCAGTACTGAGGACATTGCACCATCGCTACTTTTGGACGACTCTTTTCTATATCAAAACTATCCTGACGCTTTAAAGCCGGTAATTGCGCTTGTAAAAATTGGTGATCAAAAATTACAACTATATGAAAGAGGAAAGTTTCTGAGCCAATGGGATATATCTTCAGCACGTCCTGGGAAAATTACACCTCGCGGGAGTTGGACGGCAAAATGGCTTTCAAGAAATCACAAGTCAAGCATTTATGACGGTGCTGAGATGCCTTACTCTGTATTTTTTAATGGTGATTATGCAATCCATGGTACGCGTCAGGTCAATAAATTAGGAGAACCGGCTTCCGCCGGTTGTATAAGATTACATCCTGAAAATGCAAAAATATTCTTTGAGCTTGCTAGACTTTATGGTGTTGAGAATACACTGGTTAAAATAGTTAACTGAATGGCTCTAGTTTAAAAAATCTCTTATATTTTCATAACCTGACATGCCAACGAACCAATAAGTCCAGACGATTGCAAAGAAAGCGGATATGAACCTGATTTTTCCACCCCAGATATATCTCCAATTTTCTTTTTTTAAATACTTGTAGTATTCAAAATCGTCCCAAACCTTATAGGCAATGAAAAGACCTAAAAAGTAGACCCCAAATGAAAATAGCTTGGGCAGTATGTCATAAGCATCCACCTTTAAATCATATCATAAATATCCAGAAATTTAAATATTTTTATGCTAAACACTTTTAATCAGTCTAAGGACTCTTACTGCGATATAGAAATTACAGGCGTACATTTATACTGCGCCTGACGTTTTTGTGCTTCTTCAAATTTCTCTTGCCATTCAGGACCTGCGGGATCTTCTTTATACAAACCGTATGCAATTTCTGCTAAAGCACGATAGCTTTTG
>CENG01197847.1_pt1 | contig 11228 bp, 11 predicted proteins | sample 530131 | NCBI WGS metagenome assembly CENG01 (sample SAMEA2591057, study PRJEB7988) | marine metagenome | biome: marine biome (ENVO:00000447); feature: surface water (ENVO:00002042) layer; material: saline water (ENVO:00002010), including plankton (ENVO:xxxxxxxx) | depth 5 m
AAAGATTTTCAAAAAAGAAATCTATAATTGAACGCAATGGCATCCAATAATGTACTAATGATCAAAACTGTGCAAATCGCTCCATTTCGTACGCTCATGGTAGCACTGAAGGACATCTTGTTGGAGACCAATATTTGTTTTCAAAAAGATGGTATTCGCATTATCAATATGGACAAATCGCAAACCATATTGGTGAACATGCATTTAGAAGCCGATAATTTTGAGTACTATGAATGCAATCAAGAGAAAATCATTGTGGGCGTCAACATGCTCCACTTTTTCAAGCTCATTAACTCCATTGACAATGATGAAACGCTCAGCATTTATATTGAGGACCAAGACTACAATCAAGGGATTGTGGAGTATTTGAACTTGAAATTTGAAAACAAAAACATTAAGCAATGTAAGATTCAAAAACTGAAGCTCATTGAGCCTGAACAAGAAGAACTCAGTGTTCCAGATGTGGCGTTTTCATCGATTATTCACATGCCAGCGAGTGACTTTCAGAAGATTATTCGCGACTTAAACAACATTTCGGACAAACTGGAAATCAAGTCGGTGCATAACCAGCTTATCTTTAAGTGCAACGGTGCGTTTGCTAATGCAGAAATTGTGCGGTCAGAAAGTGATGGCATGGGGTTCACGCAAAAGGATAATTCTATTATTCAAGGCGAGTTTTCATTGAAGAATTTGAATTATTTTATTAAGTGCACAAATCTATGTAATCATATTGAAATGTATTTGGCAAATGATTTGCCGCTGATTGTCAAGTATAATGTGGCGTCGTTGGGGACTATTAAGCTTGGGTTGGCGCCGATTCCTTGTGCCGAATAAATAAAATGTGTGCTGTATATATAATGCCACGGGTAGCGAAGAAAACTACGGAAAAATTGCGAAAAAAAGCAATTCGTCGTAAATCGTTGAGACAAAAGAAGAGACCGATGAAGAAAAAGAATAATGCTCGTAGAACCCGAAGAAATATGCGCAAGAGGAATAAACGGGGTGGGGCGGCGGCGGAGGAGGAGGAGGAGGAGGAGGCGGAGGCGGATAGTAATAACGAAGAACATAGTAATGAACTATTGCATGTTATGTCAGATCCAACAACAGGTCAAGAAATTGATGATGCAATAAAAAGATATATTAGTACTTTCACAAACGAAGAAGACCAACAAATAAGCAAAATGATAATGAAAGAAAACAATAAAGAAATTGTCATAATGAGTGAAGATGGTAAAAAATCAAAAAAAATTTATGCGTTGAGGTTCATAAAAGATAATTTTAGAGTAAAACATGCTAATGTTGACAGTTTATTCCGTTCATATTTGTCATCTAAATTTAAAATGTTTACGAATGACAAACAATTTCATGCGACGATGACTTCAAACATTAATTCGGCTGTAAGGCGTGGTCAGAATTTTTTGAAAGCGGAAGAATTGAAGGAAATCCAAAAAATAATTGAACAAGAAGGCCAAAATGTTTCGAATGAGGCAAAAGAGTTGATTCAAAGAGTGAAGAACAGCTTAGATGGCCAAAGTGAATTAATAGTAGACGATGATGAAATGTATGATTGGGCACTATTTGTAGCGGGTTATGCAATGATTGTTGGGGAGTCTCATATATTCGGATTGCTAGCCATTTTGGCATCAAACAGAAATCATACTATATTAAAATCAGAAGAAGGTCCTCAACAAAGGCCAATGCAAAAAATATTGGAATCACTATTTATGTCTCAACACAAAAAAACAACCGGAATAATACAAAAACAATATAGAAGTTTAATTACAGCACTTAGCAAAAATGACCAAGTAAAAGGTATGCATAATATGTATGTGGTATTATATAAAAATGTAAGCAGATTTTTAACGTTTATTTTTAATCTACAGGTAGAAATACCAAAACAGAAAACAGAAATAGAGTATTCAAAAATAGATAGTTTTTTAAATGACAAAAAACAATATTCTACTCCACCACGTCGCATCCATAGTGCACCTCCTATGTTCTAATAAAAATTGATTCCCAAAACCCCATAAAAAACAAAACCAAAAATGGATTTGTCTTTTATCAAAAACGACCTGGAAACAAAAGGATATTGCATGGTACCTAATGTGCTAAGTCACGAAGAAGCACAGCTATGCGCCAGCGAATTTAAAAAATGGCAACAAAGTATTTCAAATCATGACGAGTTTTACAATCACATGATATATAATGGCATTTACAAACACCATCAAGTTGGTCACACATGGCACGCGTGGTTTGTGCGCACTCGTCCACGCGTTCAAGAAGTATTTAAGCATATTTGGGATTGTGACGACCTCATCGTGTCATTTGACGGGTCATGCTACATCCCCAAAGAATGCACAAAACAAACTCGCTTCTGGACGCACACCGACCAAGCACCTGATACGAAAGAATTTAATTGCGTTCAAGGCTTTGTCTCTTTTACCGAAAACAAGGAACGCACCTTTGTCGTGTATGAAGGGACACACAAACTTCATCAAACATACTTTCAAGATCGCAACATTCAAAGCACCAAAAATTGGCAAGTGTTGGATCCCGAGTATGTGTCTAGCATACAAGAACGCAAAAAAGTTTTGCACGTCAAGCCGGGCACACTCGTGTTGTGGGATAGTCGCACCTTTCACCAGAACCAGTACGGCGCACCCAATACCGAAACACGCATGGTACAATATGTGTGCTTTTTCCCAAAAACACATATCAAGAATACATTAGCCATGCAAGAAAAACGGCGCAAATATCTTGAAACGCGACGCACAACCACGCACTGGCCGGCTCCCATTCAAGTAATAGCGCTCCAACCCAACACGTATGGCGATAATAACAAACTTATTGATTATGACCAAGTGCCCAAGACCGATTTATCCATGTTTGAGGCGGAAATTGAAAAAATAATCTAATCTATATCTATATGAATTTGAAATACATTACTCAAATTACATTAAGTCTATTTAGTTTCTATATTTTACACAGCACTTATAATTATTTAGATCAACTCAAAACTTGTGCTTGCTTCGTTGAAAACCAGCACCCCAAATATAAAGTCAACATTGAATTTTTAAAACTATATCAAATTTTAGAAATATTTGCTCTTTTTATTTTTGTAGTCATGTTAACCATGTACAAACATCAACTTTTCGGCGGCGCTAAAAATAAAGCAGCTCTTAAATTCTTTCTATTGATTTCCACGGTATTGCTCCTTTTCGTTACCGGCTACGTTTCCGCATATTCAATTCTTTTATTCCTTACATCCAAAGAAGATTGCTTGTGCGTGAATCAATGGCAAAAATACATTATCTATATTCAAGGTACGTTCAATACCATTTACTTCTTAAGAATTGCATATATGTTTGTTTTCTTGTTTTTACTATTTGCTTTCAACAAAAAATAATATGTTATTAATATACTATGAATATACCTCCCATTGGTATAAGTATTTTTATAAATATCATAATGATATCACTTTTGTTAGTATTTATTGAATTTATCAAACATCGCGACCCAAAGCTCATTGGTGCATTTGCTTTTGTAAGTGGATCCTTTTTTTTCATCCAACTTTTGCAATATTCCTATGTGCTAAAACGAGTCAAATCGCAAACAAAGCCTTTTTTGCTTCACAGCATTGTTGGTTTCTTTGTGTGCTTTTGTTTATCCGTTTTGTTATATTTGTGCGTTGAATACACAAAACTGAATCCTCAAATCATTGTGGGGATCCTTGCGGCGCTCAATCTATTGATTTGGGTGTTATACATCCTCTTCTTCAAAAACCTATTTTAGATCCGACTTTTTCTTTTCCAAGTACATGGTGAAATACTTTTTACCTATTTTCAAATTCTTTTCGTAAATACAATAGTTCTTGTAGATTGTGTGAATGTTTTGTTTGATGTTGATGTTTTCCTTCGTAATGAAATCATCAATTTCTTTTTGCTTGTCCCAAAATGTGCATTTCAAATTGTGAATAATCTTGCCCTTGTTGATGGTATGCGTATCATAATACAGTTGTAGAATCAATTTGATGGTCGTTTCACTCAAATTAGTTTTCTTTTGTTTGTGTGCCTGATGAAACAAGTGTAATATTTCACTGATTTCAAAATAGTATTCATCTTCACAATATATGAAATACTTATCCCAAAATGCCCGAAACAGTTGAATGGTAGGTATTTCCATACTATAATATCCTTGTAATCGGTTGTTACTGTTTGATTCATCGTAAGTTTGATTTAATGTTTCAAATAAATTGATCAAAAAATCTTGATGACTTGTAAAGACGTGGACAAACATATCTTCTTGTTCGACATATTGCTTCCACAAAAAGAGCAATTCTTTTTGTTCCATAGATTCGTTCGCATTTTTGATGAAATATTTATCCGCAAAATATTGGGTAACGCTTTCTTTCGTATTGTAGTTAAAATACTTAACACATTTTTCCACATGCGTTACATCCTCAATAACACTTTGTAAATAATTATCAACGCTATCGTATCGGTTGGAATAATAAATACATACACATATCAAATTGACATAAAACTGTTCCGGAAAAGAAAACATATCCATGTTGAATGACTTGCACGGAATCACCAACTTATCTACACTGGATACATGATCTTGTGTGTACTTGAACTTGAAAATATTAAACACATTGTTGTTACTAAAATACATAGAAATGTACTTGTTGATTTCGTTCAAAAATGGTTTAATCTGATTCCTCATAAAAATGACTGTTTTTTGATCATTTTGTTTCTTCAAAATAATAGATCCAAGAGACAACAAAAATATTTTGGCGTATTCTTTACGGTCAAAAATGGTTGGAACACATATATTTAATACCTTTTGAATCGTATCTGTGTCGGGAATTGTATCATACACCGAATTTTCTTTGATGCTCTTTAAAATTTTTTGTTTGATGTTGTTTTTAAGAGACAAATCAATAATATGATCTTGTTGTTTGAAATTTGATATAAAATATAAGATATGATGAAGCATATTGTCTTCATTCAATAATAAATAATTATTGTCAATATAATTGTAATATATTTTACTGGTTTTGTTGAAATATATCATATTGTTGGAATTGAAATCGTCGACTATTTTACGGATTAATTGTTGCTTGTTTTCCCGTGACTTTTGTGCCTCATAATAAGCATTCAAATAAGTTTGAAAATCGCTTTGTGTATTTGTTTCTTCACATTGAACGCATATTTTCTCAAATAGTCCCAATAACGTTGACTCCATTATTTAATTACAGATTTTGTATTTAAATAATATTGAAAGTATTTAAGTATGGAATCTTCAACCAAGAAAGAAAACATAAGTCCCTTTTTAAAACAATATGAATCATTGCAAATAGAAGATAAAATGAGAGAACAATTGGAAGAACGGCGCAAGTTAAAAAACACAGATTCATCCAAAGTAGAACCTGAATTTAACATCAATATAAAAGATTATTCCGTAGACGATATCTTTTCCTTGTTGGACATGCACAATGACGATTCAGATGATTATGAAGATTTACAGAAAAACGTAAATAAAAAGATTGACACATACGTAACACAATTTAAAAAACTGAATAATGAACCCATGGTAGATTTTTTTGAAAACATACGCACCTCTTTATTTGGAAAACTTACAAATGAAAACTTAACAGAAGCAGAAAAATTGCTCCTCATATATGATGACAAATATAATGCAGAAAAACAGAGGATATTTAAAGCAACGGGTTCCGATACAACGGAAGAAACTCTGTATGACAACTCTAAAGGAGCTGGAAATCCGTTAAACCGCAAAACAATGTCCAAATTACTTACCGTAGATAGTCGCTTTCGGCGCAATTACAACACTTCTTCATCTACCAATTACCATGTAGAATTACCATACATTATGCAAAACGTGATTGAAATGAAATTGTCTGACATTGAGTTTCCTACTACCTATTATACTTTTAATGATGCGTTTGAAAATAATTATTTCTGGTTAAAATATTGTTATTATTCGGGCACGATAAAAGTAGAAAAGTTTGTGTACTTTTACATTGAACCAGGAAATTATTATCACACGGTACTTATCAACAATATTAATGCGGTGTTTTCAAATAATGGTATTCCCTTATACGCAACATTTGACTTGGATTATAGTAACGCTGGTGGAGTTGGTGTTGGTACAGGAAACGTCAGTATTGGCGTAGATTCGGATAGTTCCTATAATCTTATTGTCATTGATGAAGTTGAATTGAACTTTCAAGGACTCAAGTTAACATCTGATGTTGGAAGTTATAATACGTCTCATCTTGTATCTGATGACGATATTGTGAATCAATATTATTACGGCACATCCACAATACCCTATAAACAACGGTGTGGATGGATTTTAGGATTTCGCGAATCCATGTATAGCGGGGCAACAAGTCACAGAAGTGAAGGCATACTTGACTTGCTTGGAACCAAATATATTTATTTAATTGTGGATGATTTGAATACATCATCCAATGTGAATTTCTTCAGTAACAACGAAGAAAGCCTTTTATCGGATAATATATTGGGACGAATCTCACAAAAAGGATATCCATTTAGTATTCAATCACAAGGTGATTTTAGTGTATATGCCGAACCGCGATATTATTACGGACCAGTAAACATTCACAAATTAGATATAAAAGTGGTAGATGAATTCAATCGCATTATTGATATCAATAATATGGATTTTTCATTTACACTTAGCGTTACGACCATTTATAGTCAGACGAATTAATATACAATGTATATTTATCAACCCATTTTTGTAACAACGGATTGTCAACACTTTCGTAATAACTCTTATAATTCGTGTACTTTTTCAATAAATACAGCACTTGTTTCTTTTTTGATTTGTCGTGAATACACACGTGATTCCACGGTAGAGTATGAGGCGCAATTAAATCAAAAATAACATAAAACAAAGACACCATGTCACATTGAGGGCTATACGTATAAGGATCGCGCAAACATTCAAAACTACAATATAAATAGCTACCAATTACATCTTTCATATTGGATTGATTTGAAGAAGATAATCCTAGATCAATCAAATAGACCTTTCCTTTGGTGCTTACCATGAAATTTTCCGGCTTGATGTCGCGATGCATAATACCGTGACTGTGAAGCGTTTGAATAATGGTATACATTTGATTACATATGTCCTTCAAATCGTTTTCGGTTTGAATGTAGTCGTTCAATGTATAGGGTAATTTTTCCATGATTAAAAACATATGATCATCATATTTACCGTATGATTTTATGGGTACTATATTTTGAATGTTTTTCTTCTTCAATAGCATATACATTTTGATTTCATGATTCATTAGTTTGGTCGCAATTGTGTTTTGCTTTAAATCCATTTTAATGGCCACTGTTGTTCCTTTGGCATCGTGAATCGCTTCATATACACGCGAAAAAGATCCTTCACCAATGCATTTGGTCACTCTATATTTGCCTTGCACGAGCATTATATGAAATACACTTAAAGCTTTAAACCTATTTCAATGTAAGATGGATGTGATTCAAGGCTTCAAAACACACACGAATAATGATTTTCAATTTAGTGACTTTCAAGACAATGCGTGTATAGCGATCAAAGAAAACAAGCATGTTCTTGTTACGGCACATACAGGCTCTGGAAAAACATTGCCCGCTTTATTTGCCATTTATTATTGGGTGCATGTCATGGGAAAAAAAGTCATTTATACATCACCAATTAAAGCACTTAGCAATCAAAAGTACAAAGAAATGAAAGAACAATTCTCAGACATGGAAGTTGGTATTTTGACCGGTGACATCAAACACAATCCCGAGGCTCAAGTATTAATCATGACCACCGAAATTCTCCAAAATCATTGTTATAAACAAAAAAATCGCGGGGCTTACTTGGACTTTCAAATGAATCTACACGAACAGCTTGGGTGTGTCATCTTTGACGAAGTCCATTACATAGACGATATGGATCGTGGAACTATTTGGGAACAAACCATGATGATGTTGCCAAATCATGTCCCCTATGTGATGCTCTCAGCTACCATCGGTCAAAAGGAAATATTTGCAAAGTGGGTTCAAGTGATGACGCACAAGGATGTTGTGATTTGTCACCATGACAAGCGTGTCGTACCGTTAACATTTTATGAATATTTTACAGTGCCAAACAAATATGTAGATAACATTCAAGATAAAAACAAAAAGAAACTCTTTGTTGAGAAATCAAGGTCGTCGCTTCGTGTCATAAAAACACCTGATACATACAATTATGTAGAACTCAACCAAACTAAAAAATGTGCGCTGGAGTTACACAAAGATCGTTATGATGTTCGCCAAAAATATGTACTCAATGAATGTTTACGTGAATTAAGAGACAAAGACATGTTTCCAGCCCTATTGTTTGTTTTTTCGCGAAAGCAAGTAGAACATTTGGCAACACAAATTACAACACCTTTATATCTTGAAAATGAAAAAGATGCCTACATTTCTTCTTTTGTCCGTCAAACCATTGTCAATACATTTACCAATTGGCGTGAATATGTGGAACTACCTGAATATACATTTTACGTGGATTTATTAGAAAAAGGAATTGGTATTCACCACGCTGGCATGTTGCCAGTGTTTCGTGAAATCATGGAAATACTCTATGAAAAAAAACACATTAAATGTTTGATTGCCACGGAAACCTTTGCAATTGGACTTAACATGCCCACACGAACAACGATATTTTCTTCTTTATACAAACATGATGGCACACAACTACGTTTACTACAAAGTCATGAATTTACGCAAATGGCTGGTCGTGCCGGACGGAGAAATTTGGATAAAGTGGGTCACGTTGTGTTGTTGACTAATTTATATGACACACCCAGTGAAGGTGAATACAAAGTATTGTTCCAAGGAACACCAAAAGTGCTCAAAAGTAAATTTCGTATTACTTATCATGTACTATTGAATTATTTACATGAATACAGTGAAGAAGATTTCATTCAAATGGTTCAGTCTTCTATGATGAACACGGACATTGACAAGCAAATTCATCGTTGCAATACAAACATTATCCAATATCAAGAAGAAGAAAAGAAATATCAAAGCATGATAGATGCGCTTCCTTTTGACGCAATGGATTATTTCCAACAATATGAATCATTACAAGAAAAAATAAAATATAGCAAAAACAAGGAACGCAAACGGCTCAGCAATCAATTGCGATCCATGGAAGAACAAGACCATCAAAAGTTGAAACAAAAACATCTATATGATACGTTACAAGAACAAATCAAGCAACGTCGTGAAGAAGAAAGCGCCCGATGTTTTGCAGAAAACTATATCAAAGATCAAATCCATGGATTATATGATATTTTGAAATCTAATCACTTTATTGATGAAACACACCAACCCACTCAAAAGGGACTCAATACGTGTTACATACACGAAATACCATGCTTGGTATTTAGTGATTTTTATGAAGAGTTTCACAAACTAAAACACCTCAATGAAGTAAATCTATTGTGCTTATTGTGTTGCTTTTATGATCTCAAAGTAAAAGATGATTTTAAAGTGCATATTCCGCCTTTTTTGAAAGATGAGTTGCGTTACATTGACGGAAAAATAAATGAGTATGCAGACCATGAACTTCGTTATAATGTATATGTGACATGCAAATATAAGTTGCAATATGATCTGATGGACTCAATGAAACAGTGGTACGAAAGTGTAGATGACAGTGCAAAAAGTGTTTCTTTTTTCCAAGACCTTAAAAGGGAAAAAGATATTTTTATTGGAGATTTCATGAAATGCTGTATGAAGATTGTAAACATGTGCAATGAACTAAAAATATACGGCACCAATGACAATCAGTTTGACTTTGTTGAAAAAGTCAACACGATTCAAAACAATATACAAAAGAATATTGTGTCAAATCAATCCTTTTATTTATAACTTTCTATAAGTTGATTGACTTTTTGAATGTACTTATTCATCGCTAATGATGAATCCATATTTTCTACGGATTTCCATGCGCGCCATTTACGATGCTCCTTGATTCCAAAGAATGCATTGGGTTCTCCAATATTGCAATTACCATTATAGACTTGCTTGTAATAACCATACAATAACAAGAGATCCTCGTCACACGGCTTTTTAGGCAGCATCTTGACAAGTTGCGTATATTTCCGGAAAGTATTTGACAATTCTTCGGTCATATGTACAACACACATCATTGTATTTAAATTATAAAACATCGGAAATCATTTTTCGATTATTATACAACATTAATAATATTTGCTCTTTTACGCGATTAATCACCTTACTTTCATCACGATTTTTCAAATACCTTTCAAAAGATGATATGATTTCTGGATATTGATTCTTGGACTCATCATACCATGTTTCTAATACGACTTCATTACAATCATACATAAGATCAATGTGTTCCTTTTTATTGACAATTTGCCATTTGTCATCTTTATAGATCATGGCATAGTTTCCTTTGATGTTTGATATGTAAATGTTCATATTTTCTGGTTTGTTTTCATTAAAATGGACTCGCTCAATGAGATTCTTCACGCACAAGTTGCACTTCTTGATACATTGCACGTAATCCTGTGGCGTAAGATGGCTATAATCCGTGTCTCCGTGATTCAACAGTTGAATGTTGTAGATCGTATTATTTTGATTATTTGTGGTTTGGTTCATATCTCCATGTACCACATTCTGGATTTGAAGTTTTTGAGTCAATTTTTCAATTTGCTTTTGCATGGTTACTTGTATTTTCTCCATTTTCTTGTCCTTTTCATTCAACAAGCGAGCCAATTCCTTCAAATCTTCGTCCTTGTTTTTCTTGCACGAGTATTTGATATGACGATACATTCCTTGTCTATATTTAAATTCTTTTTGACAATAATGACACTGAAATGGTGCAATATTTGGTTCGGTTGAAATGGTGTCATTTTGGTGACAAAATGATGACTTTGGGGTGACAAAATGGTGACTTTTGGATGACTCGATATGTTTCTTCGTATTCAAATGTCTTTGATAATTTGATTTTAAGTGTGTTGAAAATTGGCAGGCTTTACAGTGGTAAATGGGCATATAAAAGTACAACAGAAAAAATTTAAATGGTTTTTACTAAACAATAGTTATTCTTTTTTATTCTTTTTTATTCTTTTTTATTCTTTTTTTGAACAGTGTAATGTAATATGTTATGTACAT
>CENG01032462.1_pt1 | contig 11223 bp, 13 predicted proteins | sample 530131 | NCBI WGS metagenome assembly CENG01 (sample SAMEA2591057, study PRJEB7988) | marine metagenome | biome: marine biome (ENVO:00000447); feature: surface water (ENVO:00002042) layer; material: saline water (ENVO:00002010), including plankton (ENVO:xxxxxxxx) | depth 5 m
GCGGAAGAGCTGATAAAATTAATATGCATTCTACCATGGGTATAGGCCAGCAATTCTAAATCTCTTGATAAAGCAATGGTTTCAGCAATTGTTGGAATACCTCTCACGCCCATATGGATACTGTGTTCTCCTTCATGCATCAACCCCTTTTCACTTAGAGTGGACTCCATCGGGTAAGATTGAATAATACCATTGAAAGACTGAATATAGTCAAGTGCAATTCGTAACAGATGTGTATTATTTTGATGTTTTTTATAATCTCCAAATGCTTTGGCACCTGCTAAATATAAATCGTTAAGTTCAGCAATTTGATCTCCATTATTTCCTTTGCTAAGCGCTCCAGTAACGTATAGCTTTGTGGCAGCACTATTAGTTTTATCTATTAAGTGTTTTACACTAGCATGCGAATCTAGAGCAGGAGTTGTATCCGGATTTAATAGTACCCCACCAAAACCACTTTGGGCTGCAGTATACAATCCATTTTCAAGAGTTTCTCTTTCTTCAAAACCGGGCTCACCAAATGATACAGAAGGATCAAACCAAGAGCTTGAAACATGAAGATTTTTGTAGTTAATTATTTTTGCACTATCATCATCAATATGATCTTCAAGGGCAACAATTTTCCCATTACTAATTAAAAAATCTTTGGTTTTGAAATGGAAGGGGCTTTTGATATCAATTAGGGTGGCGTTCTTTAGAAGAAACTTCATAAACTAGCATTTGTTAAAGCCTGATCAAAAATAAGAAACAATTTTAATAATACTACTAGAATTAAAAGCCTAAACATTAAAAATGCTCATGCACACCAAGACCAAAAAGGGCGAAATCATATTTTACGGGATCAATAGGATCCATTTTTCTTAACACTTCATCCAAGAGAAGCAAAGCCTTATGATCGTTTTGTTTTCGAGTGAAAAGGCCTAAAGCTCGAGCCACATTGCCTGTATGTACATCCAGCGGACAGGACAGTTGAGCAGGTTTTAACTTTGGCCACAAACCAAAATCAACTCCCTGATTTGATGGTCTAACCATCCAGCGTAAAAACATATTGATGCGTTTTGCAGCTGAATTTTTTAAAGGATCAGCAACATGCTTTTCGGTACGTTTATTATGCGGTAAGCTAAAAAAAAGAGTTTTAAAATCGTGAATAGCTCGGTACAAATAAAAGTCTTTATGATAAGCAGAGAAAAAGGGTTCTAATCCACCCTTTTTAGTATATATAAATTGAAGTGCTTGGAAAAAGAAACTTAAATCTTCGCCATTAAATGTTCTATGAACAAAACCGTCACATCTTTTTCGATCCTTTAGGGTATGTTGACAAATAAAATCAAAAGGCGCCTGATCCATAAGCGCCACTATTTTTGTAGCGCTATTGATAATACTCACTCTATTTCCCCAGGCAATGGTGGCGGTCAAAAAACCAATTATCTCAATATCTTCTTTTTTTGAAAAACGATGTGGAATTTGAATGGGATCAGTGTCTAAGAAATTAGGATGCTCATAAAGTCGGGCTTTTTCGTCCAAAAATGCCTTTAGATCTGCTTTTTTCATGCAGTGATCATTCCATCACTTAAACGAATAATTCGATCTGCTTTAGCGGCTAGTCTATCGTTGTGGGTTACAATAACAAAACTACACTTTGTTTTACTTTTCAATTGAAAAAATAACTCGTGTAATTGTTTAGCATTTTCAGAATCAAGGTTTCCACTTGGTTCATCAGCCAATACCAGCTGAGGCTCATTAATTAGGGCTCTAGCCACTGCTACACGTTGTTGTTCGCCTCCCGAAAGAGCGTTTGGTCTGTGATGCATCCTGTGTGCTACGCCAAGTTCTGTGAGTAAATTTATTGCTTTACTCTTAGCTTTTTTTGAATCCATATTGGATATCCAAGTAGGTAAACAGACATTCTCTAATGCGCTAAACTCAGGCAAAAGTTCATGAAATTGAAAGACAAAGCCAAGCTGTTTATTCCTAAAAGTGGCCAACGCATCTTCTTTTAATTTTAAAACTTCTTTGTCAGCAATATGTAATCGTGTTTGAGCTCTTGGCTCTGGTCTGTCAAGGGTGCCCAATATTTGTAAAAGAGTTGTTTTACCTGCCCCTGAAGGGCCAACTATAGCAACAATTTCATTTTGATTTATGGTTAGATCAACCCCTTTTAGGACTTCAATAGAGCCGTAATTTTTAAAGAGTTGCTTAGCTTCTACAATGACTTTCATGACCTATCGAAATTACTTCTTTTTATTCATTAAACCATATTTGTATTTACTCCTCTGTTATAAATTGATAAGTATTAATGAAAGCAATGAAATTTTGTTTATTTTTTTAATTACATTTGTTAAACAAAGCTGCTATGAGTTCAACAATTTATTTTGGTGGTGGATGTTTTTGGTGTATTGAAGCTGTGTTTCAACGTATCAAAGGTGTTGAAAAGGTGGTGTCAGGATATACAGGAGGAGAGATTAAAAATCCTGCTTATCGTGAAGTATGTACCGGAAGAACGGGGCATGCTGAAGTGGTGGCCATTTCTTTTAATGCAGAAATAGTTCGATTGGTTGATTTATTACTAATTTTCTTTAAAGTTCACGATCCAACCACACTAAACAAACAGGGTAATGATGTTGGCACTCAATATCGGTCTGCTATTTTTTATACTTCCGCTGAGCAAAAGCAAATCATTGAAACCGTGTTACAGCAAATAGAAACAGAAAAAGTCTTTTCTACCCCTATAGTAACTCAGGTAGCACCGTTTACAGTTTTTTATCCTGCTGAAAATGAACACAATAACTATTATAATACACACAAGGAGGAACCTTATTGCGCCATAACTATTTCTCCAAAAATTGAAACATTAGAACTTTATTTTAAAAATTATTTAGAGCACACAAACCATGAATGAAAATTTTAATATTGACACCTTTCCGTTAACAGAAGAGCTTAAAAACAATTATAAAGATATTTTAGAATTGCTTGGAGAAGACAAAACTCGCAATGGTCTTTTGAAAACTCCTGAACGAGCAGCCAAAGCAATGAAATTTTTGACAGAGGGATATGAAAAAGATCCAAAGCAGATTTTACAAAGTGCTATGTTTGAAGAAACTTACAATGAAATGGTAATTGTTAAGGACATTGAATTATACTCTCTGTGTGAGCATCATATGTTACCTTTTTTTGGAAAAGCTCACATTGCTTATATTCCCAACGGTCATATTGTTGGTCTTAGCAAACTACCTCGTGTAGTAGACGTATTTTCTCGCCGTCTTCAGGTTCAAGAAAGATTAACTGAGCAAATTTTAGATTGTATAAACAACACACTAAGGCCAGAGGGTGTTGCTGTAGTAATCGAAGCCTCTCACATGTGTATGATGATGCGCGGGGTTCAGAAACAAAACTCGACTACAACTACTTCTGGATTTAGAGGATCTTTTAAAGAAACAGAAACACGCAATGAGTTTCTAAAGCTTATCAGCAATAATTTAACCTAAGCGTCTTTTTCTTTTTCTATAAAGAATTTCTTAAAGCCCATACGGCGAAGTATTTTTTTTTCGAATTCCCAAAAAAAACGAAATTGAAAAAAAAGTGCTCCTATCAATACTAGCAATAATTGATAAAGAGGAAAAATAATTAAGAGTCTTAAAAACCAATAAATACCATTACCCATTGTGAGGGAAGAAAAGGTTTTTTGTTGAATATTAAGGATGTGTAACAAGGGTTCTCCTAGTTTCACACTAAGAGATCCGGTGATGCCGAAGACAATAAAGATGACTACAAGTTGAAAATTTGAAGTTATTTTCCACTTTTCTTTTAATTTCTTCAGCGCCAACGTTGTTTTTTTATTTTAATAGACTAATGATTTGAGCTGCTAGCTCTTCTCCAATACGATCTTGAGCTTCTACCGTTGCAGCCCCGATATGTGGTGTTAAGGAAATTTTTGAATGCATAAGGAGTTTAACCTCTGGCTTGGGTTCGTTTTCAAAGGTATCTAGTGCAGCAAAAGCCAAATGGCCATCGTCTAATGCTTTCACTAAAGCAACTTCGTCAACTACGCCACCTCTAGCTGCATTAACTAATCCAGCACCTTTCTTCATTTTGTTTAGTGCTTTTGCATCAATAACATATTCTTTTTGTGCAGGGACATGCAAACTTATAAAGTCAGCCGATTCTAAAACACTATCCATAGTTTGAGTATTTATTTCGACATCAATGCTTTCTCCATTGAAAAATGAAACGGGAACTTTAGCGCCCTCAGAGTAGGGGTCAGCTGCAATAACCTTCATACCAACACCAAGTCCGATTTTTGCTACCTCTTGGCCAATTCTACCAAACCCAATTATTCCGAGGGTTTTTCCTCGCAATTCAATGCCTTTGGCATACGCTTTTTTAAGACTTCCAAAGTTAGCTTCTCCTTCTAAGGGCATATTTCTGTTGGAATCATACAGAAAACGGACACCCCCGTATAAATGAGCAAAAACAAGTTCAGCCACAGAAGCAGAGGAAGCAGCGGGAGTGTTAATAACATGTACTCCTTTTTCTCTAGCATAGGCTACATCAATATTGTCCATACCGACACCTCCACGACCAATTAGTTTTAACCCTGGGCAAGCGTCTACTAGGTCCTTGCGTGCAGTAGTTGCGCTCCGCACAAGCAAGGCTTTAATGTCATTTTCATTTATATAAGAAATCAATTGCTCTTGGGCCACCTTGACTGTTATCACTTCATAATTTGCGGCTTCTAGTGCTTTTACACCAGCAGAGGAAATTCCATCATTGGCTAAAATTTTCATAGCGTTTTATTTTTATGCGTTATTTTCAAATGTTTGCATACAATCAATTAAGAGTTCTATGCTGTCCAATGGAAGGGCGTTGTATATTGAAGCTCGATAGCCACCCACAGATCGATGCCCTTTGAGACCACTTATACCAGCCGATTGCCATAACGAATCGAATGCTCCACCTTCTTCTTCATTGATTAAATTAAAAGTAGCGTTCATTTCGCTCCTATCTTCAATTGCAGCGAAACCTTTAAATTTAGAATTTCTATCAATCTCGTTGTAAATCATATTAGCTTTAAAAGCGTTTTTATCTCCTACAGCAACCAATCCTCCCTGTGCTTTAATCCATCTCATATTAAGCATGGTTGCATATACTGCAAACACTGGAGGAGTATTAAACATACTATCCTTTTCAGCATGAATTTTATAATTCAGCATTGAGGGTATTTGACGCGAAACAGCATCAAAAAGAGTTTCTTTAATTAAAACTAAAGTAGTTCCAGCAGGACCCAAGTTTTTTTGGGCACCAGCATAAACTAAACTGAATTTTGAATAGTCATGGGTTCGAGAAAATATATCCGAACTCATATCGGCAACTAAAGGCACAGAGGTTTCGGGTAGAGATTTAAATTGTGTTCCAAAAATGGTATTATTGGTAGTAATATGCACATAATCTAAATTATCCTCAATCGCCACATCCTTGGGGATATAGTTAAAGTTCTGGTCTTTAGAAGAAGCCAATTCAATAACTTCACCTAAAAGTTTAGCTTCTTTAATGGCCTTAACAGACCATGTGCCAGTATTGATGTAGCCGGCTTTATTTTCTAACAAATTATAGGCTGTCATAAGAAATTGCATACTTGCCCCTCCCTGAAGAAAAAGCGCTTTATAGCCCTTGCCTTCAAGACCAGAAAGTTCTAAAGCCAATTGGCAGGCTTCATCCATGATAGCGATAAATTCCTTACTACGATGGGATATTTCTATTAAAGAAAGACCAATGCCATCTAAATCAGCAACCGCTGAAGAGGCTTGGTTTAGGACTTCTGGCGCCAAAATAGCAGGTCCCGCACTAAAATTATGTTTTTTCATTTTTTAAATAAAATAGAAGTTAAACTGTATATCGATCAGTTTGATTTTGCTTAGTGGATAGAATGATAACAATTTTTTATAAATGCAAATATGATAATTCAACACACAAAATCCTCGTGAAAATTCTCTTTTTTTTCTTTTTTTTTAAACACTATTAGTAATAGCAAGAGGGCTTTTTAAAGTGAAAGTAAAAACGCTAAGGTATCTACTTGATCTGCATATTCCCAAAGATTTGGAGTTTGAGAGGAGCCAAATGGGGTATGGTTTTTACCCACAATACATTGTATTGCATCAGTATGATTTCTCAAATATTGGTTGAGTTCATCAGTATTGTCATAATAATCATAAAAGGCAGAAGCTATTGGTGCAGCCATAGCGGTATCTTGTTTGAGCATGAAAAAACCATTTTCCAAAAAATCAAAGTCACTCATTAAAAACACTGCTTTATTATAATCATAATTATTAGCATATTTTGCATTTTCAATCACTGAAGCCCATGGATAAAGTCCTCCAAAAATCAAATTGAAATCAAAATTGTGCGGCACTAAAAGTTTTGAAACATTACGGCAACCCATTCCAAAGTACAAAAGCATGTCTTTTCCTAATTGCTCAAAATCATGTTTGCTTTCTTCTCCCGTAAGCACAGCAAGTCCATTTCTGTTTTTCCTAACAATAGAAGGGATTTTCGAAAAATAATATTCAAAGTATCTTGCGGAATTGTTAGATCCAGTTGCAATTACAGCATCAATATTTTTGAGAGGCTTGTCAATAAATTCAAAGCATTTTTTTTTGCCAAATAGTTCCAATTGTTGTGCAATGAAGGGGAGTAAGATGTTGTCTTTAGAAGATGCTTTTATCTGTGCATTGTGACCACTGGCCCACACGCAGAGCAAATCATGAAAACCTACCAATGGGATGTTGCCTGCTAATACCAATCCAATTGTTTTTAGTTTTTGGGGTTCATTTAGCGCATACCCAGCCAACCATTGGTCAATATTGTCCATACTTAATACCTCACCCCAAGCTCTAAGCGCAGTTTTTAGATTTTCAGCTGTAAACCATCCATTGGCGGCTTGAGCTCTTTTTAATACATCATCTAGTTCTTCATATCCCTTTTTGTGTGGGCTATATTCAACTAAATAACATCCTAGTGTAAACAATGATTTTTTGCGTTCGGATTCTATAAGCATTCTTTTGCCAATCGCTAATTAGGTTATACATTTGCTCAAAATTAATCAAGTTAGTTGTTATGGCGATCATAATTACCGATGAATGTATCAATTGTGGCGCATGCGAACCTGAATGTCCCAATACTGCCATTTATGAAGGGGCTGAGGATTGGCGCTACAAAGATGGAACACAACTTAAAGGGGATGTGGTGCTCCCCGACGGTAAAGCAGTGAATGCTGACAACTTTCAAGAGCCTGTTTCTGATGAAATTTATTTTATCGTACCAGACAAATGTACAGAGTGCAAAGGTTTTCATGAGGAGCCACAATGTGCTGCCGTGTGCCCAGTTGATTGCTGTGTGCCAGATGAAAACCACATAGAAACAGAAGAAACCCTTTTAGGAAAACAACGTTTTATGCATGGAGAAGATTAAGTGCCATAACCTCTTTCCAACCCACTAATTCAATTTCCAAATCCTTAATTTTCTGTTGAGTGCTTTTACTTAAAAAATAAATAGCGTCCTCAGCTCGCCAAGCTGCGCCAAAGTTTGGATGATCATGTGTAATACATTTCATTGATGCACTGAGATAGGCAGGGTGAATCAAAATTTGAGATAATCCAACGGGTAAATTATCAATTACTTTATCGTAGAAGGCTGTTAATGATTCATTTTTAAAATGCTCAAAATGCGCAATGTATATATTCTTCCATTCCGGTTGATTGAAACTGATTTTTTTACTATTTCCCCCTGCATATTCTACAAGTGTTGAGCTGCAAAGAATGGGCAGCTTATAGTCTTTTCCGAGCTGTATATACACCTCCATTAAATCTTGGCGCAACCCTAACGTGTACATATGCGAATCGAGGTGGGAGGGTTTTAATCCTAAATTTAGCGCATGGTCAATTTGACTTTTTAATTCTATATAAACTTCTTCAGCTTTTACAATAGTTTCAAAGGGTTTTCTCGACGAATGAAAATATTCTTTATCAGTGATTAAGCTTGGAATTTTATGTAAAGGGCTAAGTGGTCGAAAAGGATAGTGTTTCCATTCACCTGTTAGGGTGAGATGAATTCCATAATCCAATGCAGGATAATCTAAACAAAATTTAGCCATTTCAAAAAACCAAGGTGTGGGAACCATCAAACTGCAGGAAGAAATGGAGCCCCTCAACATACCTTCTTGAATTGCGCGATTATGAGATAATGCTAAGCCTGCATCGTCAGCGTGGATAATTAAATAACGTTTTTTCATCTTTAAAGTAGGTTTATTATAATTTGATTAATCAAGGTAATAAATCAAATTATTTTGTCAAAAGAAAATGTATTTTTGGACAAAATTTTTCAATGAAAGCAGGTATTGTAGGTCTTCCCAATGTGGGAAAATCAACCCTTTTTAATTGTCTCTCCAATGCTAAAGCACAGAGTGCCAATTTTCCATTTTGTACAATTGAACCCAATATTGGGGTGGTCAATGTTCCTGATGAACGCCTCAACTTTCTCGCTGAATTGGTCAATCCAGAAAAAACAATTCCTGCTACTGTTGAAATAGTTGATATTGCAGGTTTGGTTAAAGGAGCCAGTAAGGGCGAGGGGTTAGGTAATCAATTTCTGGCTAATATTCGTGAAACAGATGCTATTATTCATGTCTTACGTTGTTTTGAAAACGACAACATAGTGCATGTTGAAGGGTCAGTAGATCCTATTCGAGACAAGGAAATTATTGACATAGAATTGCAACTAAAGGACTTAGAGACACTAGAAAAAAGAGTAGAAAAAATAAATCGTGCCGCACGAACAGGAGATAAGGAAGCTCAAAAAGTGCAAGTGGTCATGCAACGCATAAAAGAGGGATTAGAGGCGGCTCAAAATGTACGCCAACTTGATTTAAGCCTCAAAGAACGTGAAGAAATTGTCAATGAACTTCAGCTACTAACAGACAAACCTGTCTTATATGTTTGCAATGTATCAGAATCAGATGCAGTTGGAGGGAATCCGTTAGTTGACAAAGTTCAGACATTAGCAAGAAAAGAAAATGCAGAAGTACTCACTTTAGCAGTTTCAATTGAAGCTGACATCAATGAGCTTGAATCCTTTGAAGAACGCCAGCTTTTTTTAGATGATCTTGGACTAGAAGAAGCCGGTTCCGCAAAGCTTATCCGCAAAGCCTATGAACTGCTTCAGCAACAAACGTATTTTACAGCTGGAGAAAAAGAAGTACGCGCGTGGACTTTTCCTGTCGGAGCCACTGCACCACAAACGGCTGGTATTATTCATAGCGATTTTGAGAAAGGGTTTATTCGGGCGGAAGTTATTTCCTTTGAAGATTATAAAAATTATGGTTCTGAAGGAAAGGTGAAAGAAGCAGGAAAAATGAGGATAGAAGGAAAAGAATATTTAGTGAAAGATGGAGATGTAATGCATTTTAGATTTAATGTATAATCAGTACAGCTCAAATTCCTATAGTCGAAATGAAATCATAAACAACTCTATTATTTGATTCATTTTTAAGTTTTAGCATATTATTTAGCTATATTGAAGTTGTATTCATTCTCAAATCTTTAACCCATGGATAAAAACGCAAAATTTGGATTATTAATAGGTGCTGGTTCAATGATTGGGCTTGGCCTAGGATTTTTTTTTCTCCCTAATGGTTTAGCATTTGTTGGCTGCATAATGTTAGGCACAGGAGCTGGTTTATTGGCCGCAACGTTTATCAAATAAACAATCTTTTTTATAAATCGTTTAATCTTATATGTTTAACGATAAGGAATTGCTTTTAATAAATGTTCGATTGTATTTAATCTAGCCTTTGCTTTCTTATTGGCGTCGATAGTAATCCAAGGAGATACTTTTGTATGTGAAGCTTTAAACATTTTTTGCTTGTAGGTCGTATAATCTTCCCAAAGTTCTTGCGCTTTTTCATCAACTGGTGTCATTTTCCATTGCTTTAGTGGGTTCGATTTTATTTCAATAAAACGGTTTTCTTGCTCTTTTTTTGTTATTGAAAAATAAAATTTAATCAAATAAATTTTAGATTGAATTAGCATCCTTTCAAATTCATTGACTTGAGACATGAATATTTCGTATTCGTCCTGTGAACAAAACCCATTGACAGGTTCCACCACTGCACGGTTATACCAACTTCGATCAAAAAACACCATTTCCCCTGGTTTAGGCAATTGCTTGATATAGCGCTGAAAAAACCATTGATTTCTTTCATCTTCAGTTGGAATATTTAGGGCCACAATTCTATAATGCCTCGGATTGAGATATTCTGTTATTCGTCTTATTGCTCCCCCTTTGCCTGCTGCATCTCGTCCTTCAAAAAGCACAACAACTTTTTCATTGTTTTGAATGACCCAATTTTGAAGTTTAATGAGTTTTTCTTGTTCTTTTCTTAGCGCACTAAAATATTTAATTTCCTCTAGCACTTTAGCTAAATTGATTTGTTTTCTTTTCAACAAGGTATAAACTCCTGATTTTGTGTTGAAGAGCGCCATTTCTTTTTCTGTAAAATGAATCTGTTTCATACAATACAATTATATATCTATTTGCACAACGCTTCTATGATAGCGCATCAACACATTTGGATCTGGAAGAAGCGAAATGCCAGACTCTCCTTTTCCATCGTAATTAAACTGAGACAAAACATATCGTATGCTTTCTAATCGGGCTTGTTTTTTATCATTGGCTTTTACAATAATCCAAGGACTAAAATTGGTGTGTGTTTTACTAAACATTTCTTCCTTATGAAAAGTATATTCCTTCCATAGACTTTGCCCTTTTTCATCAACAGGACTAAACTTCCATTGTTTTAAAGGGTTTTCCAATCGAGCATCAAAACGTTTTTTTTGTTCTTCTTTGGCTATTGAAAACCAAAATTTGATGATTTTTAAATTATCCTCATACAGCAAATGTTCAAATTCAGGCACTTGAACAATAAATTTCTGATACTGTATATTAGAACAAAACCCCATAACAGGTTCTACGACAGCTCTATTGTACCAACTTCGATCAAAAAATACAAGCTCGCCAGGATTGGGTAATACTTTAATGTAGCGCCTAAAATACCATTGACCACGTTCAACATTGGTCGGTTTTGTTAGGGCAACCACTCTTGCTGTTCTAGGATTTAAATGTTCCTTAAAACGCTTGATGCAACCGCCCTTACCAGACGCATCCCTACCTTCA
>CENG01022642.1_pt1 | contig 11218 bp, 7 predicted proteins | sample 530131 | NCBI WGS metagenome assembly CENG01 (sample SAMEA2591057, study PRJEB7988) | marine metagenome | biome: marine biome (ENVO:00000447); feature: surface water (ENVO:00002042) layer; material: saline water (ENVO:00002010), including plankton (ENVO:xxxxxxxx) | depth 5 m
TCACAAGCAATATGCCAAGTCTTTTTTTGATTAGAGCTCAATTCAAAATCAGAATTTATAAAATAGGCACCTTTTTCAGCTTTAACATCTTCCTCTTGAGAAATGTCAAAATTCTTCCTGAAATTATCTAATTGAAGAGATGATATCAAAATTTTACATTTATTAAATCCTGTTGACCAAGCAATATTCGCTTTTAGAGCTTCACTTGGCTCAGCTTTATCAACTATTATCGCGCTCAATGCATAAATTCCAATTTTAGAAAATTTTTCAAGCTCATTCCTTTTGTACGCATCCACCAAGTTACTAGTAGAATTTTGAAGTGATTCATCAACTCCCCATGGCAAAATATTTTGTATTCCGTCTAATAATTCAATCTGAACTGATTTATCATTATTGTTTGTTAAACTAGATTTCTTAATAAATCCAAATTCATCACATGAAGACCATTGGTATTTATAAACTAGTCCAAGAGAATTATTAATTTCTTCAAAGATTACTTTATTCCCCTTTAAGTTTTTATATAAATTTCTTTCTATATCATAAAGACCATAGTGCCTTAAAGAAAATGGCTCCCACAACGAAAGCTTATCTTCATATAAAATTTTAATAATTGTTTTGTTCCCAGTAACATCCTGAAGTTCTGTTATTTTATCATCTGTGTAGTACGGAAACAATGCATTGTTTGAATTTTTTCTACCAGCTGATAATGAACCATTACTCGATATAAATAGCCAATGATTATATGGGCTTACTATGCTCATAAAAAATGGCTTCATTGAATCAAGATTTTCAATTTTATAAAAGTTTTCTCCTTTAATTGAAATTTCTTTACCACTTACATCTTTATCCATTAGATAGGATTCAGTTTTCCCAAAAAAGATTTTATTATCCATATATGGTCTCTTTTTTAATTTATAGTGCGTGTTTACTGTTAATGATGTTAGTTGTTTGCAATACACTTAAATTTAATTCATTATATCCAGTTTTTTTTTTAAAAAACCTTTACATATTGTTGAGTAATGATAAATATCTAATTACTATATTTTCCTCATAAGATTTTATTATTTAACCTATACAGTATCAAAATGTTGTAGTGTTGTATAGTTATTTCTCTCATGAAAACATATAATTTTTAAACTTTACACAGTCTTAATAATTATATGTTTTAATTTTACATCATTCATTGTATTACGTGAAAAAAACTCATAAATCTTCATTCATTAATATTATAGGAAAGCCTAATGTCGGAAAGTCGTCACTAGTAAATTATTTTATGGGTAGAAAAATTTCAATAATTTCTCCAAAGGCTCAAACCACTCGTCATAGAATATTTAGTATACTTAATGATAATGATTATCAGTTAGTTTTTTCTGATCTTCCAGGAATAATAACCCCAAAAAATAAACTTCACAAATCTATGATGAAGTTTGTTAGTGGTTCTTATTCAGATGCAGACGTTATATTGTTAGTTATTGATTCAAGTAAAGACGATTATTTTGATAATGATCTTATTTATAAGATTAAATCTCTCAAAATACCCATTTTAATAGTCTTGAATAAGATTGACTTAATTGATAATACTATTTTAGATCAAATTGTTGTGAAATTTGGCTCTATCTTTAAAAGTGAATTTATTTTCCCAATTTCTATTACTAATCCTTTTAATCTAGATAATTTATTAGATAAAATTATTGAATTATCACCTGAGGGAAATCCCTATTTCTCAAAAGATCAAATAACTGATAAATCTGAACGTTTTTTTGTTAATGAAATAATTAGGGAAAAAATTTTAAATTATTATGACAAGGAAATCCCATATTCAGTTGAAGTTGAAACTACTAGTTTCAAGCCTTCATCAAAAATAATCAAAATCGAATCTCAGATATATGTAGAAAGATCATCCCAAAAAGGAATTTTAATTGGACATAAGGGCAACAATTTAAAAATAATTGGAACAAAAGCGCGTACTGATCTTGAGCAGTTCTTTCAAAAGAAAGTTTTTATTGATTTAAAAGTAAAGGTTTTAAAAAACTGGAAATCTGAGGATAAACATCTTAAACGTTTTGGTTACGACTTAGGTTAATATTGCTCTAAAACATTAGATTTGCAAAAATTATAATGAATACAATAGTTGCAATAGTAGGTAGACCAAATGTTGGAAAGTCAACTTTGTTCAATAGGTTGGCTAAAAGCAATTCTGCAATTGTTGATCCTACCAGTGGTGTTACAAGGGACAGGCATTATTCGTCATCTGACTGGAATGGGAAAAATTTTACAATAATTGATACCGGAGGTTATGTAAGTGGAGGGGATGACAAATATGAATCTGAAATAGACAAGCAGGTGATTTTGGCTCTTGATGAATGTGATAAAATAATCTTTGTTGTAGATGTAAATGAATCTAATAATTCTTCTGATAAGGAAATATCTAAATTACTCCGAAAGACTGACAAGCCAGTAATTGTTGCAGTAAATAAAGCTGATAAAAACAAATTGATAAATGATTCGTTAGAATTTTACAACCTAGGCTTTGATACATTATTTGCAATTTCTGCAATTAATGGAAGTGGAACAGGTGATCTACTTGATAAATTAGTTGAAGGCATAAACGACACATCAGATTTTATTTCAGATGACCTTCCGTCATTTTCAGTAGTTGGACGTCCAAACGCTGGTAAATCTTCATATATAAATACTTTAATTGGTGAGGAGAGAAATATTGTAAAAAATGAACCGGGAACCACTAGGGATAGCATTGATACTGTATACAATAAATTTGATTTTAATTTTAAAATCATTGACACAGCTGGAATTAGAAAAAAATCTAAAATTGACTCAGATTTAGAATTTTACAGTGTGGTTAGATCAATTAGATCAATTGAAAATTGTGATGTATGTCTTTTGATAATGGATGCTACAAGAGGATTTGATTCTCAAATAAAAAATATTTTTTGGTTAGCCCATAGGAGAAACAAAGGAATAATCATCCTTGTAAATAAATGGGATTTAGTTGATAAGGAAACTAATTCATCTAAAATAATTACAGAAAAAATTAAAAAAGAAATTGAGCCATTTGTTGATGTTCATATTGTTTTTATTTCTTGCCTAACTAAACAAAGAATTTTTAAGTCACTAGAGTTATCAATTGATACTTATAAAACAAGATCAAAAAAAATTAAAACAAGTAAATTAAATAACGATTTACTTCCAATTATAGAATCAACTCCACCACCCTCTGTTAAGGGTAAAAGAATAAAAATTAAATATATCAATCAAATTCCTGGACATTATCCGCAATTTGTCTTTTTTGCAAATCTTCCTCAATACATAAAGGATCCATATAAAAGATTTATTGAAAATAAAATGAGATCACTTTATGGTTTTACTAGCGTCCCAATAAAAATATATTTTAGAAAAAAATAATTAGATCTCTTTTTCAATTAAAATCAATTGAGCTTTAATTCTTTCAAGCTTCTCTACAATTTCAATTTTTTTTGATTCTGATTTTATTTTTTCTTTTGCACCCTCAATAGTAAACCCTCTATTTTTTAAAAGGTTGTAAATCAATTTTAAGTTATTGATATCAACTGAATTGTACTTTCTAGTTCCTTTAAGTGTTTTTTTTGGATTTAGGATTTCAAATTCTTTTTCCCAATATCTAATGAGGGAGGGATTAACATTGAATGCCTCGGCAATTTCACCAATATTGTAAAATAACTTTTCTTTTAGATTAATTTTCATTAATCTAATGATTGGTTTTCTTGACTTGAAATTCTTAAAATTTCATCAAATTCCTCTGGACTCAGATTGCTGTAAAAATAATTAACAGGATTAACTCTTTTTCCATCCTTATGCACTTCATAATGCAAGTGAAAACCTTTTGATCGTCCAGTATTTCCGACGTAACCTATTATGTCCCCCTTTTTTACTTTTTGACCTCTTCTTACATTATATGAATCTAGGTGACCATAAAGAGTTAGGTATCCAAAACCATGATCAATTCTTATGTGTTTTCCATATCCAGACGATCTGCTATCTGCTCTAACTACTTTTCCGTTACTGGCAGCATAAACAGGTGTACCTCTAGGAGCTGAGAAATCCATACCACTGTGCATTTTTCGAGATTTATCAAATGGATCAGTTCTCATTCCAAAACCAGATGCTAATCTTGTTAAATCATCATTTTTAATTGGTTGGATTGAAGGCATAGCTGCGAGAAGTAATTGTTTATTTTGTGCAAGCTTTTCAATTTCATCAAGTGATTTTGATTGAATAACAAGTTGTTTTGTTAGTATGTCAATTTTCTTAGCTGTCTCAATTATGATTCTAGAGTTCTCATAGCCTTCTAAATCAGAGTAACGATTGATACCTCCAAATCCAGCCTTTCTAACATCTGAATCAATAGGGTTGGCTTCGAATAATACTCTATAAATATTATTATCTCTAGATTCTAAATCTGCAAGAACCGCCTCAAGTTGCTCAAGCCTATTGTTCAATACATCCATCTGAATTTTATAATTATTTAACTCTCTCTCTTGGGTCAATTCTGTTGGAGTATTTAAATGAGGTGTGCTAATTAGAACAAATAATATCAAAGCTCCAAAGAAAAAAGAAGAGAATAAAAAAGCAAATGTATTAATAAACTTAGCTTTTTTAGAAAGCTTTAATTCTTTATAGGATAATGACTTTTTATCGTAATAATATTTTGATTTACTCATAAAAAAAAATCTTTTGATTGAGTACTCGATATTTATTTCTTTCTTTGTAAATATAAAGATTCTATTTTAAGTTTACAGATAATAATGGATTCAAATACTATTAGAAATATATTCATAGATTTTTTTAAAAATAAGTCTCACAATTTTATAAAGTCTTCACCTATTGTTTCAAAAAATGATCCTTCATTAATGTTTTCTAATGCTGGGATGAATCAGTTCAAAAGTATTTTTTTAGGTGGTGAATCTAATGTTGGAAAAAGGGTAGTAAATTCTCAAAAATGCTTAAGAGTCTCTGGAAAACATAATGATCTCGATGAAGTTGGGATTGATCATTACCATCACACTATGTTTGAAATGCTTGGGAATTGGAGCTTTGGTGATTATTTCAAAAATGAAATAATTAAATGGAGTTGGGAAATTTTAACTAACGAATACAAAATTAGTCCTGATGATCTTTATGTAACAATTTTTGAAGGTTCTTCTGAAGATGGTTTACAAAAAGATAATGAAGCTGAAAAATATTGGTCAGAAATTATTGATGAATCAAGGATAATCTTAGGAAACAAAAAAGATAACTTTTGGGAAATGGGTGATACTGGACCTTGTGGACCTTGCTCAGAAATTCATGTGGACCTCAGAACTGAAGAGGAAAAACTAAAATTAAGTGCTGTTGATTTAGTAAATAAAGATCATCCACAAGTAATCGAACTATGGAATTTAGTTTTCATACAATTTAATAGAAAATCTGATGGAACTTTAGAGTCTTTGCCAGAAAAACATATAGATACAGGAATGGGCTTTGAAAGATTAGCGAGAGTTATTCAAAAAAAAGAATCTAACTATGATACGGATATTTTTAAACCAATTATTGTTGATATTGAAAAAATGTCAGGAATTTCTTACAGATCTGATGAAAAATCAGATATTGCCATAAGGGTTATTGCTGACCACCTTAGAGCTGTTTCTTTTTGTATTGCTGATGGTCAAATACCCTCAAATACAGGTGCAGGTTATGTCGTTAGAAGAATTTTAAGGAGAGCGATAAGATATGCTTACACTTTTTTAAATATTGAGAAACCTTTTATTTTTAAGTTAGTCAATGTTTTATCAAATCAGTTTAAAGATTCTTTTAATGAAATAAATAAGCAAAAGTCTCATATTCAGTCTATAATTGAACAGGAAGAAAAGTCATTTTTAAGAACTTTGTCACAAGGTATTAGTAGATTAAATATTATAATTAATGAGAACAACTCAAAGCAGATTGATGCAAAAGATGTTTTTGAATTATATGACACATATGGATTTCCTGCTGACCTAACAGAACTGATCCTTGGTGAACATAACAGAACATTTGATCAGTCAGATTTCAATTTATTTTTAGAAGAACAAAGAAAAAGATCAAGAAGTTCATCACTAAATCAAATATCTGATTGGACTGTATTTGGTGATATTAAGTCAAGCACTTTTGAAGGTTATGATAATCTAAGTTTAAGCTCTGAAATAATAAAATTTAGAACTGTTGAAAATAAAAATATTAAGAAATTAGAAATTGTGTCATCTAGTACACCTTTTTATCCTGAAGGTGGTGGACAAATTGGAGATTCGGGTGAAATTATAATTAACGATAATAAAAAAATTGAAGTATTCAATACCAGAAAAGAAAATGATGACATCGTTCATGAATGTTCTTTTGAAAATATATCAAGTTCTAAAATTGAACTCGTTGTTGATAATAAAAAAAGAAAACAAACTTCATCAAATCATTCAGCTACCCATTTATTACATCAAGCACTTCGAGAAGTACTTGGTGAGCATGTTGAACAGAGAGGATCAATGGTTTCAGATACTGGCTTAAGATTTGATTTTTCTCACTTTAAAAAAATTGAAAAGAATGAAATTGTTAAGATTGAAGATTTTGTAAATGATATAATAGATCAATCGTTAAACTTAGAAGAAAATAGAACTGAAAAATATACCAATGCTTTAAAAAATGGTGTAATTGCCTTATTTGGTGAAAAATATGGAGATGTAGTAAGAACGGTAAAGTTTGGAAATTCCTATGAATTGTGCGGAGGAACACATGTGAAAAACACATCATCTATTAGGTTATTTAAGATTATTTCCGAAAGCTCTGTTGCATCTGGAATTAGAAGAATTGAAGCTCTTACTGGGAATAATGCATTAAAGCTATTATCTGACCACAGTACAGAATTAAATAGAATAGGTGAGCTTGTTTCCACAAATTCTAAGATTTATGAGAGTGTTTTATCATTAAATCAAAGTAATAAAAAGCTTGAAAAAAATATTAAAAATTATCAATCAAAGATAGTTAGTTCCCTAACAGATGATCTAATTGAAAATGTTGAGAATTTTAATGGAGTAAATCTTTTAGTTTCAGATATTAACGATTTCGATTCTGATAACTTAAAATCACTCAGTTTCTCATTGATTAGAAATATTGAAGATGCATTTATTTTATTAAAATGTAGATCTAATAATAAAACTTATCTGGTTTGTAATATGTCTAAAAATCTTAATTCTTCACACGAATTAGATGCCTCTACGATTGTTAAAGAAATATGTAAAAGAATTGATGGAGGTGGAGGAGGTCAACAGAATTTTGCATCAGGATCTGGAAATCTTAATATTGATTCTGATGAATTGAAAAATATTTGTAAAAAATATTTATGATTTAGCTGGGAAAGATTCAAGTACCTTATTTACAAAGTTGGTAATTAACTCATCTCTTGAATACTTACTCGAGTATAAGGAGCCTGATCCATTACCTTGCCATATAAGATTTCCATTTTTACTATCTACAACATCAATATATAGCAGACCAACGACTCTACTTGAAGGTCGGTATGATTGTGAATATGAGTAGGGACCCCAACCATAAAAGTAATTATCATTAAACCTGTTGACATATATGTCCTCTCTAGATTTAGTTGAAATATTCACAATTAAATCAGGGCTATTAGAAAAATTATAACCTTTCAAATTCATGATCTGTTCAATTGATGATAAAATTCTTTTTTTATCAATATCTGAGATTTCAAGTTTATTAATTTCTTGTTTAGAAAATGCAAATGAGGTGTAGCTATCAAAATTTGCTGATGAGTCATAATCTGTAACTACTCTCACTGAAGAGCATGAAATGAAAATAAATACAAAAAGGAATAAAATCTTCTTCATACTATTTAATTTACAATAATTATGCCTACTAAAAAATTAATTATTACAAACTAATCAATAATTTTATGTAATAAATGAATAATAAATCAATCCTTGTTTTCATCTTTTTAGTGTTATTTATTAATTCGTCATGCAACTTAGCTAGATATAATGTAAAAAAATCAATAGTTAAAAATAAATCAACAAAAACAGAACAATTAAAAAGATTCCTTAATAATCTATCCTCAGAGGAAAGAAAAAAATGGTACATAAGAACCTATTCTGATTTGGCTGTAAGTCAAATGAAAAAATATAAAATACCTGCAAGTATAACTTTGGCACAAGGACTTTTGGAATCTGGAGCAGGAGCTAGCACTTTAGCTATAAATGCAAATAATCATTTTGGGATAAAATGTCATCAAGACTGGAGTGGTAAAAAAATTTTTCATGATGACGATGAAAAAAATGAATGTTTTCGAAAATATAAAAATCCACTACAAAGCTACATAGATCACTCTGAGTTTCTTACTACAAGAGGTAGATATTCTTTTTTATTCAGATATTCTATAAAAAATTATATTAAATGGTCGCATGGATTAAAAAAGGCTGGATATGCAACTGATCCTAGATATGCCGAAAAACTAATTGATATTATAGAAAAATATGACTTATGGAAGTTTGACGGATCAAAGAAGCCGTTAAAAAAGGTTAAGAAAAAAAACAACAAAGCAGAAAAAAATCAATATGTTGTAAAAAAAGGAGACACTTTATACTCTATTGCAAAAAAGTATAAAGTGTCTGTTGATGAGTTGATTAAAAAAAATAATTTAAAATCAAATAATATTAGTATTGGTCAAAAACTAAAAATCTAAGATGATTTAGGATTTAAAGCATTGTTTATTAATCCAATACAGTAGTTTAAATGATTTTTAGTGTTTTGATCAGAATATTTCTTCACAGATTTAGAAAGTTCTTTTCTTAAATTTAAAAGTGTTCCTAAAGTTGATGATCTAATATCTGAAACAGCTACATTAACTGGTGTTGTATAATTAGCCCAAAAAGACCCTTGTCTTCTAGGTTGTTCATTTGCCATTATATACCCTAATCTCTGGATGTAGGTTCTTTGAAGATTTCTTCTATAAACATCAATTTTCTTTCCATTTCTTAATTCTGACCATATTCCATTTTTAACATCATTCATAAAGTTTTCAAGAGTATATGCATTGTTTCCGTTTAAGGCTTCATTTTCTATCATTCTTGCCATTTTCCCGAAATCTAATATGTTATTTAAATAACTAGATTGAACTGTTCTTATTCTATTGGTCATTCCAGCAAACTCAATTTTGTTTAAAATGTCTTTTTCAATCATCCAGTAAGGAGTATTGAATAAGTGATTATTTAGAAAATTGACACATGCTTTTTGGTGTTCTTTACTTACATGAGTATATACAGCACCGTTCTGATCTGCTGTTTTATAATATTGATATACACCTCCTATATTATTGGCTACATGTCCCATGTACCTTCTAAATTGGCCAAGAACTTGATTGTACATATACTCAAGCTCGTCATATGTTTCACCATCTTCAGTTGTCCATTCAATAAGATTAGGCATAATCCTCTTTAGGTTAGCAATTCCATATTCACTGGCTTTGACAGCGTTATCTCCAAGATCTTCAGTTTGTGAACTTGGATCAATTCCTGCGCTTCCAAAACGATACTTTAAATCATCTGCTTTTTCAGTAATCCAGCTTTGAAGGATAGATTTTTCTTCCTCATGTGTAACATCCAAAATTGGTTTATAACCCCACTTGACAGCATATATATCATACACACCAACATTAGGAGTATCCCAGTCGGAAGGCATTAATGCCACACCTTCGTCACCAGGCTGAGCAACATAATTAAATCTTGCATAATCCATTATTGAAGGGGCAGTTCCATATTTTTTTGTAAAAGTTGCAGATCTCAAAGAATCCACTGGATATGCACTACTGCTTCCCATGTTATGAGGCAGTCCAATAGTATGACCAAACTCATGAGACGAAACAAATCTTATAAGTTCTCCCATAACTTCATTTTTAAATTCGACTCCTCTAGCATCTGGATTTACAGCTGCAGTTTGAACAAAATACCAATTTCTTAAAAGCTTCATTACATTATGATACCAATTGATATCAGATTCTATAATTTCTCCAGATCTAGGATCACTAACATGTGGTCCGTTAGCATTAAGTGATGGAGATGCTAGATATCTTACAGTTGAGTACCTAACATCCTCAGGGCTCCAATCAGGATCCTCTTCTTTTGTAGGTGGATATTTTACAATTACAGCATTTTTAAAACCAGCAGCTTCAAAAGCAACATTCCAATCTTCAATACCATCTTTTAAATACTTTCTCCATTTTTTAGGTGTAGCAGGATCAAGGTAATAGATAATTGGTTTTTTTGGTTCAACTAATTCACCACTTTTAAATTTTTCAATATCCTCATCTTTTACCTCCAATCTCCATCTATCCAGATACCTTACGGTTTCAGCTTCTTGATTATCAATTCCATAGTCAGTTTGTGAACTTGTAAACCATCCTACTCTTTCATCAAAATATCTTCTTCTCATAGGTTCTTTAGGTAAAAGGATCATTGAATTATTTAAAACCATAGAAATTTGGCCATTTCTAGAATCTGAAGATTTATAAGTTTTTATATGTTTAGTTTCAATGTTCAACGGAAAACTTCTAATAGATTCAATAAATGAAAGCTTAGAGTCTAAACTAGAAATCTTATATGTTTTTCTTGTTGACTGAGGAAAGCCAAACATTTTTACATCGTTTTTGTAAAGGCTAGTTACATCAATTACATATGAGTTTTTATCCTTGTTTTTTACAGAAATCTTAAAGCTTGCAATAATAGGTTCAAAGTTTGAGTTTGATACGGCTATACTAATTGGTAATGAATCATTAGCAAACTTTGAATAAGATGCTTGCTTTAGTAGAATATTGTTGTCAAACTTTTCCCATTTTAAAACTTGTTCACTCATCTTATGACGGCTCAGTGGAAGTTCAGTAGCCATTTTTACAATTCTTGTCACCATTAGCATGTCTCTTCCTAATAGACTGTCGTTTATTTCATAATAATACTTATCATCAATTTTGTGAACATCGAATAAACCATTATCAGTAACAGCTTTATCTGTAATTATGTCACTGTAGGTCTTCTCTTTTTTAGTATCCTTTTTTGAGTCATCTTTTTTTTGTGAAAAAGTTGAAAAACTCACTAGCAAAGCAATTACTGTGATGCTAGTTTTAAATATTGAATAATTTCTCATA
>CENG01104014.1_pt1 | contig 11215 bp, 7 predicted proteins | sample 530131 | NCBI WGS metagenome assembly CENG01 (sample SAMEA2591057, study PRJEB7988) | marine metagenome | biome: marine biome (ENVO:00000447); feature: surface water (ENVO:00002042) layer; material: saline water (ENVO:00002010), including plankton (ENVO:xxxxxxxx) | depth 5 m
GAAACCAACCGGTTTGAACGAATCTCGATTTGCCTTACCTGTTTAAGTATGTTTCGGGTGAAATCTTGTTCCGGTTCATCCATTTAAAAAAGCAAACGGTAAGATGAAATGTTCAATCATGGAACCGGAACGGTTTCAAAAATTGTTTTAATAATATCGTCGCTTGATATGTCTTCGGCTTCTGCCTCATAACTGATAATGATTCGGTGCCGCAATACATCAAAACCAATGCTTTTAATATCTTGTGGGGTAACAAAACTTCTACCTTGCATAAAGGCAGATGCTTTGGAGGCAAGGGCTAGGCTAATCGTTGCTCGCGGTGAGGCACCAAAGCGTATGAAAGCACTCAATTCGGAGGCACCGAATTTCTCTGGATTACGAGTGGCAAGCACAACATCAACGATGTATCCTTTCAATTTGTCATCCAAGTAAATCTGATCCACGAGCATCCTAGATTTAAATATAGTTTCCGCGTCTACTACGGGACTCACATCGTGCCGAACGGAAACATTGGCATTCGAATCAAGGATTTTTAACTCTTCTTCTTTGTTGGGATAATTTACGAGCAGTTTTAACATGAAGCGGTCCATCTGAGCTTCGGGTAGTGGATATGTACCTTCTTGATCGATTGGGTTTTCGGTAGCAAGTACAAGGAAAGGTTGAGGTAAGGGATAAGTTTCGTCTCCGATGGTAACTTGTCTCTCTTGCATGCCTTCTAAAAGAGCACTCTGAACCTTAGCGGGTGCTCGGTTAATCTCATCAGCAAGCAAGAGGTTTGTGAAAATAGGACCTTTTTTGGTAGTGAATTCTCCTTTGTTTGGGCTATATATAAGAGTGCCTATGACATCCGCAGGCAGTAGATCTGGAGTAAACTGAATCCTTTTGAATTCGGCTCTTAGGCATTGCGAGAGAGTTTTAACGGCTAAAGTTTTTGCTAGGCCCGGGACTCCTTCCAACAAGACATGGCCGTTGGCAAGTAAGCCAACGATTAATCGATCGACCAAATATTTTTGCCCAATAATAACTTTACCTATTTCCTGGCGTAACAAATTTACCCAAGAGGCTTCGTTCCTTATTCTTTCCTGATCTTCTGGAGCAGGTGGTTTTGTTAGTTTGTCAGTTTCGCTCATCTGTAATTTTGAAATTTAAAAAGAATAGCGTAAACAAGGTTGAGATTTGTCCAAGTTTAAAGCGATTGAAGGAAATTGTTTTTTTGGCTTGCCGATATTTCTTGACTGGAGATTCTTAACGATCATTTGATCAATCCTGTTAATTACCAAAGCCAATGATTAATTTTAGCAAAGAATCAAAAATCACATTTATGTTATTGTTGGTGATTCCTTTTGTTTGGATAATTCTCAATCACCTCGGTTATTTAGACTATCTAAATACTAAAACACTTGACTGGCGTATGCAGTTTAGAGGGGAAATCCCCCAGAAGTTGGAGCAAGGAATGGAGAACCAAATCCTCGTTGAGGACAATAAAAGTATCCCCAGAATACCTAAATTGACCTATGTTAATTTCGATGCTTCCACCTTGGCAATGGACGGGGTTGGCGAGAGACCTTGGGATCGTGCCTTTTTTCGGGATACTGCCTTAGCTTTATTGGAAAGAGGCAATGCTCGAGTACTAAGCTTTGACTTTGGTTTTACGCCTAAAAGTATGTCCAGTATGGTTCCGAAAGAAAATTCCTTTCGGAGTGATTTTGCTATGGGTGAATTGATAGAGAAATACCCAACTCAAGTTGTATTAGGCTGTTTATATTCTGGCGTTCCTACTCCGTTCGTAAAGCCAGCAGGTGCGAGTGCATTTCCTCCTTTATTTCATGATGGTTTTTCTCTTGAAGCCTCTATCAATTCGAAAAAGTTTCATTATCCTGAGTCACCGACCTATCCATTGCTTAGCTATGGTGATGGTAAATACTTAGGGCGAATGGGATCTTTTACGGTTCCGCCTTTCCGTGCTGTTGATGAAATTCCGCGTTGGGTCCCTCTTTGGTTTCCATCAATGGGTAAGGCCCATGCCTATAATTTGCTTGGGGGAAAACAGAGTAAACTTGAATTTGAGTTACCTGTTGAAAATGTCGGTCAAATTAAAAAATTAACTTCTAGTTTACAAAAAATTACCTCCACCAAGGGCTCTTTACAAAAAAAACTCACGGCGAGTGCTTTAACGCTTTCGAAAAACAGCGATGAAAAAGCGGAGCTTGAAAAAACATTAAAAGAACACCTCACGGATACGGAAAAAATCAAAGCATTAAAGAGCACAATTTTGAACTTACAAAATGCACTCAAGGCGAATCCCGCTTTATCAGGTGTTTTGGAACCTCAAATTATCAAGAATGTGAGTGAACGTGATTCTATTTTAGTCCCTTTTTTGGACTTGGATTCCAATACCGGACCTAAGAAAAGAAACCGAAAAGAGTTAAGTGAAAAGCTTAATGATCTTGAAAAAGCAATTGCAAATTTCAGGTCCACTTTGAATGCAAATCCTGCGTTAGAAGCCGTGATCAAGGTTCAATTAGACGCTCGAATTCAGGAGAAGGAAAAGATAAAATCAGAATTAGAAAAATTGGAGGAATCCAAAGATTTTAAACTATCTCCCGCAGATATTAAACAAGCTTCGGATAACCTTTCGAAACTTATGAGTACTGCTAAAAACAGTTTACAAAAAATTGCTAAAGAGGAAGCAGAACTTACTCAAAGCCTTTCGGGCATTCGTAAAGAAATGGAACTCATTTCGAATGAAGAAGCCCAATTTAATTTGGATTTGATTCGATTACAAGGTAGGGGAAAAACTGAGATTATTGAAACCAACAACACCCTCCGCTTGATTTACGAGAGGAAGGAAGGGGATCTGACAAAGGGAATATTGGTTGACAGTCTTCCAAACGAAGTACCTCTAATCCGAGATAGAAATATGTATACCTTGGGCGTGGAGAGCTTGTTAGCCTATTACGGCTTGGACTCTTCAGCAGTGGAAATTCTCGATGATGGAAAACATTTCGTAATGAAAGCAAAAGATGGATCTACGTTGGTCGATTGCGAACTAACAGAGAAGCAATTCCTTGAAGTTAATTGGTTTTCGAAGTGGACGGAAGAAATTGTTGAGAAAAAACTGATGATGGAAGCAAAAAGGGCTTATGGAGACGAAGATTATGAGAAATATCTTGAATTGATTCCATCGATATTAACAACTTTCCTGAATCGAGTTGATAATTTGGAAGTCAATGATGAGTCTGATTTATTGGAAGAAATGAGGAATCTTGGTCTGGATAAAAAATTAATCATTCATGCTGAAAACTTAATTATTCAAGCTGAAAAACTGCTGGATGACGATAACCTCGAAGAGGTTTCAATCTTTGATCAACTTACACAAATCGTGGAAGGCATCGTCCACTATTTTTCCCCAAAAAATCTTGATGAAGAACTGTTGAATAACGATAACTTCGATGATATTCCAAGTTTTGATCAGCTTACACAAATCGTGGAAGGTATCGCCTACTATTTTATTCCCCCAAGTCTTGAATCTTCATTTAATCCGATGTGCGGCATGCGTGATGTTTTGCAAAATGCGAAATTTCAAGACCAAGTTAGTTCGACCATCCAATTATTAGAGGAAAAGATCCAATTTCTAGAGGGACCTGGTGCCATGGGGAAAATCGAAAAAGCATTACTGGAACAACCAGGAAATGAAACCGTTCTTGCAAAGAAAATGGAAGTAGAGGCTGCGATTGCAACCAACAAAATTAATTTGACTGAACAAAAAGAAGAACTCTCAAGAATAAATGAGTTCTTTGCGTGTTTTGAAAATGCAATTGTCTTGATCGGTCCTGAAGAAAAAACATTTCAAGACTTGGCTCCTACTCCTTTTGATAGTGCTTCGGTTCCCAAAGTTAGTGTTCACGGGAATCTAATTAAAACGCTAACAAATGATCTCTTTATTTCTAGATATCCAAAAGGTTTCGATCACGCTGCCACCTTGGTCATCTGCGTGATTATGGCTCTGCTTGCGGTTTATCAAGGGAATCGTGCCAGCTTTATCAATTCTCTAGGAGTCCTTTTTCTGGGTGGTTATGTTTACTTTGGTTTTTTGGCATTTGAAAATACCCAAGCGGTTTGGCCTATTGCGGCACCTGCATGTGCTGGATTAAGCACTTCTTTCATCGGTCTTGGAGCGATGGTGGTGATTGAACAAAAAGCAAAAGGTCGCCTTAAAGGGATGTTTGGGAGTTATGTTTCTTCTGATCTGGTTGAACAAATGGTGGAATCGGGAGAAGAACCATCTCTAGGAGGCGAAGAGACTTCCATCACTGCATTTTTTAGTGATGTTCAAGCATTTTCAAGCTTTTCGGAATTGCTTTCGCCAACCGGCCTGGTCGATTTAATGAATGAGTACCTAACCGCGATGACAGATATCCTAACCGAGGAACGGGGAACCCTTGATAAGTATATAGGAGATGCGATCGTGGCGATGTATGGTGCTCCTGTTCCAATGGAAGATCATGCCTACCAATCGGTAAGAACAGCCTTACTCATGCAAGAACGGCAATTAGAATTGCGTGATAAATGGTCTACGGAGGCTGAAAAATGGGGTAAATGTCATGATCTCGTTTGCAAGATGCAAACTAGAATTGGTTGTAATACCGGGACCGCAACCGTTGGCAATATGGGTGCTCTCGATCGCTTTAATTACACCATGATGGGAGACATGGTAAACTTGGCTGCCCGTTGCGAGAGTGGAGCCAAGGCGTATGGTGCATACATCATGATTACCGAGGAAACCAAACTTGCATCCGTACAGACCAAGGACGATATAGCCTTTCGCTACCTAGACAGGATTGTAGTCAAAGGTCGCTCCCAACCAGTAGCCATGTATGAGCCTACCGGTTTCATGGACGAGCTTTCTCAGGAAACTCAAGATTGCCTCGATTGTTTTAGCCAGGGAATAGAAAAGTATTTGGCTCAAGATTGGGATACTGCACTCCAAATGTTTGAAAAGGCCAAAGGAATGGAGCCAAATAAACCTGGTATTACCCCTGGGGTTAAAGATAACCCTTCAATGATTCTGATTGATCGTTGCCAAGTAATGAAAGAAAATCCTCCGGGTGAGGACTGGGATGGGGTTTATGTCATGACTACAAAATAATTGAAGTCGTCGTGCTGAAATTATAACGAACTACTTCAAGTAATAATCCGGTTCGCTGTTCACTTTCCATTTAATGTTACATCCCAAACTTGGCTTCTGAACTTTTGGTGGTTGCTCGCCATCAACCAGTAATCTCATGGCTTCAATCAAGTCTTGCCCATCTACTTGGATCGAGTTCCCAGGCCGGGATGAGTCATATTGTCCTCGATAAAAGAGTTTTTTTTCCTGATTGAAGAGAAAGAAATCCGGGGTGCAAGAAGCTTGATACGATTTGGCTACCGATTGGTCACTGTCGTGAAGATAGGGAAAAGAAAAGCCTTTTTCCAGGCCCAGTTCCTTCATTTTATCTGGAGCATCAGCTGGGTAATTTACTTGGTCATTCGAGCAGACTCCAAGCACGCAAAACCCCTGAGAATGCCATTCGTTTAATTTGCTCCCGAGATGATCCAGTAAATGAATAACATAGGGACAATGATTACAAATAAAACAAATGAGGTAGCCTTCTGAAGCTGAAATTTTTGAAAAATCGAAAGTTTGACCGGAAATTGCATCGGTTAAAATGAAATCTGGTGCATTACTGCCGAGTGGTAGCATAGTTGAGGATGTGGCGACCATAAGAATTTTTGGTATTTTTACTTGGGTTAATTAGAGGAAGCTAATTTTTTATTATATTTTGAAAAATAAGCAGCTAAAATTTCTCGAGCAACGGGAGTAGCAGTAAGACCACCTTGGATTTGGTCTTGAGGGATAACTCCTTCCACTAGGACTGCAATCGCAACTTTTGGCTTCTCAACGGGAGCAAAACCTATGAACCATGCTAGATTTAACTCCATGTTTCGATTTCTCCATTGTCCGGTTCCTGTTTTACCGGCAATGGATATACCTTCAATCTGGCATCTTCTTGCGGTGCCTCTAATTGTGGCAAGGTGCATGCCTTCTATAATCGCTCCATAACTTGTTGCGTTTACTTCAAGGGGAGGGAGTACTTTAGGCTTTATGCTATTTTGTTTGATTATAGATGGTTCAAAATGGGATACTTTTTTCCCGATTTTGGCTGCAAAGCAAGCCATCTGAAGCGGGCTTTGTCTGAGTCCACCCTGGCCAATAGAAATATTAAAGGTATCTTCCAAGGTCCACTTTACCCCTAGGGTCTTTTTTTTCCAAAGTGGATCGGGTACGATTGGTGAATCCCTAAGAGTCGGAAGTTCCAAGCTCGGATTTTCGCTAAACCCTAAATTTTTTGCCTCCTCGATTAATTTTTTATGTCCAATTTTTTCGGCACATCTGAAAAAATAAACATTACAACTTTGTGAAATTGCATCTTTTAAATTCAATTCACCGTGTTTTCCTGGAAAAACATGACACTCCATTCCCCTGTAAATCCCTTCACAAAGCAGTTTTTCTTCTGGATTCAGAATGTGATTCCTCGCTCCGGCAAGTGCAGTCACGAGTTTAAAAGGTGAAGCAGGTGCATAACCAGGGTGATAAGCCCTTGGAAGCCATGCCTCTTTTCTTTGAATCTTATCGTACGCAGATTGTGAGATGAAGGGGGTGAGGTTTTGTAGGTTGTATGTGGGCATACTTGCCAGAACCAAAACTTCTTGCGTTTCTAAGTCTAATAAAACAGCAGCCGCTGGAGGAAGCATTGGAGGAGCCAAAGCAAACTCTTCCTTTTCATCATTAGGTTTGGAAAGTACGCCTTCGGCATAAAGGCGTCGAAGCAGTCGGTTTGCATCGTTTTGAGTACCTTTAAATCCAGCAACCGTTGAAGCTTGCTTTCCGCTTAGTGGAAAGGGAGCATCGACAAAGGCAGAAATTAAGAGCTCGGCCCGAACTTCAGTTTCATGATTTCCTTGCAGTGCCTTCTTGGTTCTTCGTTCGATTGTCTTTTGCCAGTCTTCGTCTGGTAACACTCGGTTACTAGCAACCTTTTGAACCATTTTATAAAGTGATTTTTCTGCAATATTTTGTAAGTCTTGATCCAGACTAAGTTGAACTGATTTGCCCTTTTGCGACGCTTTCTTCTCCATTCTCTCGAAGCGATAACCCATCGGGTTTACACGCCAGATATCACTTCCATCTTCACCCCGAAGGGTTTCATCGAATTTTTTTTCAACTCCCGCTTTTCCCGTCCTTCCTTTAACTTCAAATGTGGCAAGGTCTGAGCCTGATAAATTGGAATCTTTTGCTTGGTATCCACTACCAACATAACCAAGGACATGGGCCGCAAGAGATTTTTGAGGATAATGACGAACTGATTTAGCTTGTACTTGTAATGGAGAATCAGTCGGAATGTTTTCTACCAAGGCGGCATATTCCGATGGAAACAGATCGGTTGCAAGTTCAAGCGGCATTACCAGCCTTCGATTCCAATGCTTTCGAATTTCTTCCATGGAAATATTTTTTTCCCTTTTTGTCATTCGGTTAACGGTATGGAGATACTTTTCAACCACTGACAATCGTGCTTCCCAATCCAGCGAAAAGCCACTTGTTGAAAATTCATAAGTAGAGGATTCCTTATCAATTTGTGAAAATAATGAGGCAAAAAGATTTTGGTTTGTGGATTTTTCCTCGCCTAAGTTTCTGGGAAAACCATTCTTTCCAAGATCGAAATCCAAACTGAATAATCCAGCCGCATTTACCCTGATTCCTTGTTCTGCGTTTAGTACCCTAAACTGTTCAATTTGAGAGAAAGAAGGTGGGATTTCACAGCTCCAAGTTCCTTTGTTATCAATATCAACATCGATTCTTTGATTTCCCAGAAAAACTTTGATTCTATCGAAAGAACCTTGAGCAGACAGAGATTCTCCAGAGATCCTGATTTTTCTATGCTTAATAAATTCTTCTTCATAACACCGAATGATTAGCTGACCCAATGACAGATTCTCTTTCTTGTTTAGTATTTCTCTCAATTCATAAGCCATTCGTCTCAGATCTACTTTCCTTTGCCAAATTTCCTGCTTCAATTGTTCAACATGTAGAACTGCAGCAAAATTTGCTCGATTGCCAATCAGCAAGTTTCCATTTCTATCAAGCACATCACCTCTTGCTCCTGGGTTTATTATTCTTCTTTGACCCTGTTTCCTTTCTTTTATTTGGTACTCATCAGCTTGAAATACCTGCCTGAAGATCAAAAAGATACAAATGGTTGAAAAGAGTACCGCATAAATCATCTTAAATAAGAGGAGTCGTCGTCCCTCTGGGTGATGCTTTTCGATAATTTTTGTCATTTTACTTTATCTTTTTCGAATGTGGAATCGAAGATCAAAAGAGATTGTGAATTTAGTTTGCTGAACCAAGGGCAAAGCACAAAGAACAGCAAACTTGAAATGCTTACATCAACCATAAAACGGGAAGCATCCCAAGAACCCAATTTGAAATGGGAAAGATATAAAAGTAAAAATAAACCGCAAGAGATCAAAAAATTTATTATTAACTGAATTATGTAAGGTCTGGATGTGTTGTCGTAGGTTTTCGATTGCAGTGTGAGTTTTAAAGCAAGAGAACAAAACAAGAGACTAAAAACATGAAAGCCAAGGGGCGTGTTGTAGATGTGATCTAATGAAATTCCTGTTAAAATAATAACTATTTTGCACCTTGTAGGATCCAAGTGTATCGACGCAGGAAATAAGAAAAGGGCAGGTAGATACAAAAAAATCCCAAAAGAACTTACACTGTGGTTAATCAAACCATTGAGATGTAAAATAATTTGGTTAAGGATTAAGAGGATGGTTGCATGAAGGTTTTGCTTCATAATTTAATTTTGTGGGACCAGCACCGTTACCTCTTGCAAACTACATAATTCTTTACTCATTTCGACCTGGCCCATTTGAAAAAGACCATCCTCTCCGCCTTCTAATTCTACAACTTTTCCAAGCAATATCCCTTTGGGAAAGGTTCCACCCAATGGAGAAGTAATCAATGGAAGAGGTTTTGTTTTTGAAGCAGAAAGATCTTGTGGCACATCGTATACAATTCCACTTGGGGTACCTCCAAAAGAAATACCGTTTCCTTGAAAGGTAACCGGTCTTTCGTCTCCTGCAAAATGAGCCACGATTCGGAAGCTTGTATTGGTAATTAATTCTATCTCACTGTTCCTTGCCCCAACGGAATGAATTCTGCCGACAACACCGTCCTTAAAAATAACCCCCAACCCTTTTTCAAGGTTGGAACTTTTACCCTTCCTTAAAGAGATACTCTGCCACCAACTGGGTAAAGAGCGCCGAGTTATTCTTGTAATTACAGGTTGGTATGACACCGGTTGGTCTAAATCTAAATCTTTCTCTAGGTTTTGAATGCTAAGTTGGAGGCGACGAAGGCGGTCTGCCTCTTTTGAAAGAGATTCAATGTTTTTTACTTGAAGTGATTGGTTATGCCCAATCCGTTGTAATTGCTTTCCTTTTTCAATTAAAGTTTTTTTGGAGTCGCTAAGGTGGCCCCAATAATTAGAGAGGTCATCAAGTCGGGAGGAAACATCCCATAAAGGAGCGTGGAACTCTGAGAATCCTGACTTTACCGCAAGCTTCCAAGATGAGGGAACGCCCCACCAAAGTAGGCAAAACAAAGCAAGGTAAAAAAAAGGTCTAGATTTTGATTTTTCTCTCAGATTTCCCAAGCTTTTGATCTTACTGAGTAACCAGCCGATCTACTTGTTCACGACTCAGCGTTCCGAGCAAATTAAGAAATTTACCCGTTCCATTAGCGACACAACAGAGTGGATCATCCGCCTGAATGACTGTGAGTCCAGTGGCATCACTGATGACTTGATCTAAGCCCCTTATCAAAGCACCTCCGCCAGCCAAAACAATGCCACGATCAATGAGGTCAGCTGAGTGCTCCGGTTGACACCGATCCAAAGCATTTTTGACAAGATCCACGATTTGGGTCACGACCTCTTTTAAAGCTTCTTCCCTTATTTCTTGAGAAGTAATATGTTTAGTTACAGGCAATCCTGCAGTAGCGTCTCTGCCACGCACATCCATGGAAATTTCACCCGTATCGAGCGGGGCAGCCGAGCCCACGGTAAATTTTATCTCTTCTGCGGTACGCTCCCCGATCAATAGCTTATACTCCCTTTTCATATAAGCAACGATAGCCTCATCCAGTTCATCACCACCGACTCGTATACTCCTTTGATAGGAAACACCTGAAATAGAAATGATAGCGACTTCGGTCGTACCCCCACCGATATCTACAATCATATTTGCATACTCTTCATCAATCGGTAGCCCAGCTCCAATGGAAGCAGCCATAGGTTCACCCAAAAGTAGAACCTCTCTAGCACCAGCCCTAATAGCAGAGTCTTTAACCGCCCTTTTTTCAACAGCGGTAATTCCTGAGGGGACGGCAATTACCACACGGGGTGGTACGAGTTTTCTCTTATCCACTCTTTCGATGAAGTATCGAAGCATGGCTTCCGAGATTTCAAAATCAGCAATCACCCCATCTTTCATTGGGCGCAAAGCTTCGATCGTACCGGGAGTTCTTCCAAGCATTCTTTTGGCATCGGCGCCAACCGCACAAACTTTCTTGCTGGTCTTGTATCTAGCCACCACGCTAGGTTCACGCAGGACAATTCCACGGTCGCGAACGAAAACCAAGGTATTGGCAGTGCCTAAGTCGATTCCAATGTCATTGGAGAGAAAGCCGAAGAAATTTCCTATCATAGAATTATTACAGTAAGAATGTTCTCTCTCTGTTTTCTGTCCGAAGTCAAAGCCAAAGAACTAACATTAGATAATTTAATACTTTTTCTTGCAAAAATTTTCATTTTAATTGCACCGAACTTGATTCAACTTTTTTGCGACTTAGCAAGATCAGAAGTAATCCCCCGAAAAGTAAAAACAAAGAGTAAAATTGCCCTCTGGATAAATTCATAATCGGCGATGCATCTGGCTGTCGGAAGAATTCATTCCCAAATCTACAAATTGCATACAAAATCAGAAATTCACCGGAAAGATGCCCTGGAGTACTTTTAGTAATACTGCTATTCCAAAATCGGTACTGAATATATATAAAAGGAATAAGACCTTCGCATACAGCGGCATATAGTTGAGATGGATGCCT
>CENG01053436.1_pt1 | contig 11190 bp, 7 predicted proteins | sample 530131 | NCBI WGS metagenome assembly CENG01 (sample SAMEA2591057, study PRJEB7988) | marine metagenome | biome: marine biome (ENVO:00000447); feature: surface water (ENVO:00002042) layer; material: saline water (ENVO:00002010), including plankton (ENVO:xxxxxxxx) | depth 5 m
GAGAATACAGTTAACGATATTAAAACTGCAAATAAGTTTATTAGAAATTTATTTTTCATTATATAATTTTTTGTTTTTAATCCTTTGCAAAGGGGATGCCAAATTTAATCTATTAATATCATATACTAAAATTATTTTTTATGTAAAAAATTCGCGGGATTTGTAAGTTTAAAAAGTTCATCCCTAACTGAATTTAAATCAACTCTGTACTGCTTCATAGTATCTCTCAATCGGAAAGTAACAGAATTATCTTTCAACGAATCGTGATCAATTGTGATACATACTGGTGTTCCTATTGCGTCTTGCCTTCTATATCGTCTTCCAATTGCATCTTTTTCATCTTTTGTGACATTTAGAAATGGTCTTAGGTTTTCATATAATTCATTAGCTTTCTTATCCAAACCATCCTTTTTAATTAAGGGAAGTATCGCTGCCTTAAAAGGGGCTAGAAAAACAGGTATTTTTAAAACAAGTCTTTTTGTATCATTTTCTAAATCTTCCTCATGGAATGATTCTGTTAATATGGAAAGAAACATTCTATCTAAACCAATAGAAGTTTCTACTACATATGGCACATAACTTTCCTTTGACTCGGGATCAAAATATCTAAGCTTTTTTCCAGAGAATTTTTCATGTTGTGTTAAATCAAAATCCGTTCTGGAATGAATTCCTTCCAACTCCTTAAATCCAAATGGGAACTTGAATTCAATATCGCATGCAGCGTCTGCATAATGTGCTAATTTATCGTGATCATGAAATCTGTAATTTTTCACATCAAATCCCATTAATTTATGCCACTGCATTCTAGTTTTTTTCCATTTCTCATACCATTCCTTTTGCGTTCCAGGCTTCACAAAAAACTGCATTTCCATTTGTTCGAATTCTCTCATTCTAAAAATAAACTGTCTTGCAATAATCTCATTTCTAAATGCTTTTCCTATTTGTGCAATTCCAAAAGGGATTTTTTTTCTAGAACTTTTTTGAACATTTAAGAAATTGACAAAAATTCCTTGAGCAGTTTCAGGTCTTAAAAAAATCTCAGATGATGACTCAGAATTTGCACCAATGCTAGTAGAAAACATTAAATTAAATTGTTTTATTTCTGTCCAGTTTTTAGATCCAGAAATTGGATCTTTGATATCTAATTCAATAATTAAGTTTTTGAAAGAAACTAAATCATCATCATCCAGGCATTTTTTCATTGTGGATGATGCATAATCAATTTTTTGTTGATTCTCAACAATCCTAGAATTTGTTTCTCTGTAAAGTTTTTCATCAAAAGTATCCCCAAATTTTGATTTTGCCTTATCAACTTGCTTATTGATTTTTGTTTCAATTTTGGCAACATAATCTTCAATGAGCACATCTGCTCGATATCTGTATTTGGAGTCTTTATTGTCAATTAATGGATCATTAAATGCATCAACATGACCGGATGCTTTCCAAGTTTTTGGGTGCATTAAGATTGAAGAGTCTAATCCAACAATATCATGGTTCATTCGAACCATGGAATCCCACCAAAATCTTTTGATATTATTTTTCAATTCAACTCCATTCGGCCCATAATCATACACTGCACTCAACCCATCATAAATTTCACTACTTTGGAAGATGAATCCATATTCTTTTGCATGAGAAATTACCTGTTTGAATTTATTTGAACTGTCACTCATATAACAAAAATAGGAAACGCAATTAATTAAAGGTCTCCTTTTTTTAAAATAATGCTTTTCTTTGTGATATTAAATGATGATTAGAAACCTAGTTAAAATATCGATTGCGACTTTATTTATTTGTTCCTGTGCAAACCGTGGAAACCCCAGTGGTGGTGAAATTGACGTAGATCCTCCAAAAATTGTAAAATCATCTCCTGAAAACTTTTCTACAAATTTTAATTCAGAATCTATTGAAATAGTATTTGACGAATTTATAAAAATTAGAAAGCTAGAAAATGAATTAATTATTTCTCCGCCAATTGATCCCACTCCTCAAATTTCACCTGTTGGATCTGCAAATAAAGTGCTATCTATTACTAAAATGGATTCACTTTTAGAAAATACTACCTACAGTTTTAATTTTGGGGAAAGTATAGAGGATAACAACGAAGGAAACAAGCTAAGTGATTTTAGATATGTTTTTTCAACAGGAAAATTTATAGATTCTTTATATATAAAGGGTAATATTTCTGATGCATTTGAACGTGAAATTAGTGAAAATATTAATGTTCTTCTTTTTGAAATTGATTCTACTTTTTCAGACTCAATAATTTATTATACCAAACCAAAATATGTGGCAAAAGTGGTTGATTCTACATATAATTATAGACTGCAAAATTTAAAAGCTGGCAATTATTTAATTATTGCATTAGAGGAAGAAAATAAAGATTATATTTTTCAACCAGAATCTGATAAAATAGGTTTCCTTAACAAATATTTGGTATTACCCAAAGACTCTTTAATCGATTTAAAAGTTTTTAAAGAAAAAGTTGCTAGTAAAATAAGTAGACCTAGACAAAACTCTTTAAATTCTTTCATCATTGGAAATGAAGGCAGTGAAAATTTGAAAATAAAATTAATTGAACCCAGAGAAAATCAAATTATAACAAGAACAACTAAAGATATAAAAAGTGACTCACTAATATATTGGTTTAAAACAAACAATAAAATTGATTCACTCAAACTAGCAATTACTAATCAATATGTATCAGATACATTTAATTTAAAAATTTTTAAAAAGAAAAGAGACTCGTTAGTCATAAAACCTAATCCAACGAATGTCATTAAATTTTATGAAGATTTTTCTCTATTAATAAATACACCAATTAGTTCAATTGATAAAAATAAAATAGTCATAATTGATAAAGATTCTACTGCAACAGATTATGTACTTAAGCTGGATAGTATTAACAATAAAATTGATTTTCTGTTTGAAAAGACACAAAATGAAAACTACATTTTAAATTTTTTACCAGGATCAATTGAGGATATTTTTGAAAATAAAAATGACAGCTTATCATTTAAATTAAAAACAAAAACATTTGATGATTATGGTAATTTATTTTTAAAAATAATTGGAGAAAACTCTGCAAAAATAATACAACTTGTTAACTCAGATAACAAGATTAAATACGAGAAAATTACAGATTTTGAAAATCAATTAAGTTTTGAAAATATAGAACCTGGAAAATACTATATAAGAGTCATATTTGATAAAAATAATAATAAGAAATATGATACAGGAAATTTTTTAAATCGAATTATGCCTGAAAGAGTAACTTATTTCCCTGAGATAATTGATATTAGAGCTGGCTGGGATTTAGTACAAGAATTTATTCTAAATGAATAGTTTATTTAAAGGAAGCTTTAACTAGTTCTCTATTCATCCTTGCAATATTGTCAAGTGAGATCCCTTTTGGGCATTCCACCTCACAAGCACCAGTATTTGAGCAATTACCAAAGCCCTCTAAATCCATTTGATTTACCATATTAATAACCCTTCTAGAAGCTTCCGTTTGACCTTGTGGTAATAATGAATACTGAGAAACTTTAGCTCCGACAAACAGCATTGCAGATGAATTTTTACAAGTTGCTACACAAGCACCACAACCAATACAAGTTGCAGCATCGAAAGCGGCATCAGCATCTTCTTTGTTAACTGGGGTTGCATTTGCATCTTGAGTATTTCCTGAAGTATTAATTGAAATATATCCTCCAGCATGTTGAATTCGATCAAATGCACTGCGATCTACAACTAAATCTTTGATGACGGGAAATGCTTTTGCTCGAAATGGTTCAATATATATGGTATCTCCATCTTTAAATTTTCGCATATGAAGTTGGCAAGTGGTAATTCTTCTGTCTGGACCATGTGGACGACCATTAATGAATAAAGAACAAGATCCACAAATACCCTCTCTACAATCATGATCAAAAGATACAGGTTCTTGATCTTCATTGATAAGTTTTGCATTCAATACATCCAACATTTCTAAAAAAGACATGTCAGGTGATATATCATTGATATCATATGATTCAATCTTTCCCTTTGTTTCAGAATTTTTCTGTCGCCAGATTTTTAATGTCAATCTCATTGCTCTTATTTATAACTTCTTTCTTTAACTTCAATATTTTTATATTTCAGCTCCTCTTTGTGTAAAATTGCATTTTTTGGCTCACCAACATATTCCCAGGCTGATACAAATTGAAATTCTTTTTTACGCGTGGCTTCTCCCTCTTTTGTTTGATGTTCCTCTCGAAAATGACCTCCACAAGACTCTTCTCTATCCAGTGCATCTTTTGCAAATAACTCTCCTAGTTCCAAAAAGTCAGCAACTCTTCCAGCCTTAGCAAGTTCTTCATTAAACTCATCTTGTGAACCAGGAACTTTAACATTTTTCCAGAAATCTTTTCTCAAAGCTGAAATTTCTTTGATTGCTGATTCAAGATCTTTTTTATTTCTAGCCATTCCACACTTATTCCACATTATCTTTCCAAGTTTTTTGTGAAAATAATCTACCCTTTTGGACCCTTTATTATTTACAAAAAAATTAATTTTTTCTTTCGCTTCTTTCTCCGCTTTTATGAACTCCTCCGTATCATTTGGAATTGGTCCGGTAGAGATTTCATTGGATAAATAATCCCCAATTGTGTAGGGTAAAACAAAGTACCCATCTGCTAAACCTTGCATAAGTGCAGATGCACCTAATCTATTGGCACCATGATCAGAAAAGTTTGCTTCTCCAATGGCATACAAACCAGGAACGGTAGTCATTAAATTATAATCAACCCAAATACCACCCATTGTGTAGTGTACGGCAGGATAGATCATCATAGGAGTTTCATATGGGTTCTGATCTACGATTTTTTCATACATCTGAAAAAGGTTACCGTATTTTTTCTTGATTATTTCTTTACCCAGTTTTTGTACCAGCTCCTCATCGTTTTCATTTTGTCCATTAACTAAAGCCTGCTCTTTACCATATCTAATAATTGATGAAGCAAAATCTAAATAAACAGCTTCCCCTGTTTTATTAACTCCAAATCCAGCATCGCATCTTTCTTTGGCCGCTCTAGATGCAACATCTCTTGGAACGAGGTTTCCAAATGCGGGATATCTTCTTTCTAAAAAGTAATCTCTATCGTTCTCAGCAATTTCCGTGGGTTTTAATTTTCCAGACCTGACATTTTTAGCATCTTCTAATTTTTTTGGAACCCAAATTCTCCCATCATTCCTCAAAGACTCTGACATAAGGGTTAACTTGGATTGGTGATCTCCCGAAACAGGAATACAAGTAGGATGTATTTGGGTAAAGCAAGGATTAGCAAAGTAGGCTCCTCTTTTATGTGCTTTCCATGCAGCTGTTACATTACTACCCATTGCATTGGTGGATAAATAAAATACATTTCCATATCCACCACTTGCGAGTACAACAGCGTGAGCAGAATGTCTTTCAATTTCACCGTTTACTAAGTTTCTGGTAATAATTCCTCTTGCTTTCCCGTCTACTTTAACAATGTCTAACATCTCATGACGGTTATACATTTTAATTTTTCCCCTAGCGATTTGTCTATTCATTGCCGAATAGGCTCCAAGTAATAATTGTTGCCCTGTTTGTCCCTTGGCATAAAAAGTTCTAGAAACCAATACACCTCCAAAAGATCGATTGTCCAGCAGACCTCCATAGTCTCTAGCAAAGGGCACACCTTGTGCAACGCACTGATCAATAATATTTGCGGAAACTTCAGCGAGCCTGTAAACATTCTCTTCTCTAGATCTGTAATCACCACCTTTTACAGTGTCATAAAATAAACGATAAATTGAATCGCCATCACCTTGATAATTTTTTGCGGCATTGATCCCGCCCTGTGCAGCGATGGAGTGTGCTCTTCTTGGCGAATCTTGAAAACAAAAGGCTTTCACATTGTAACCTAGTTCTGCTAAGGTAGCCGCGGCAGATCCTCCGGCAAGTCCAGTGCCTACGACGATAATATCAATATTTCTTTTGTTGGCAGGACTTACCAGATCAATTGTATTTTTATGATTAGTCCATTTTTTTTCAAGGTCACCAAAAGGGATATTAGATCTTAAATATCCTGAAAAAGAGTCATTTTTTACCGAGCTGTATAACTCATCAATATCAAAACTTTTTACCTTTTCCTTTAAAATTTTATTTTTTTTCTTGGCATTTGGGTCGGTAGATTTAACTGGTGAACGATCGTTGCTTTTATGCCAGTCCCTATTCCAATCTTTTAACATGCATTTAACACCAGTACTTTTTTTAATAATTTTTGTTTTATCCGTGTTACTACATTTGTGATAATAGCGGATACATATCATTAACTCATCAGAATCTTTGTACTGAGACTTTGGTTTTCTATAATTTAAAGAGAATGTTAGCTTCTTATTTGACATTTCTAAATTTAATACAAAAATAAAAAATATTTAAAAGCAAACATAATAATTGATATAAAATTGTAACACGTATTGTAACACGCTATTTTTCAATCATTTAATCAGTTATAAGTGAGATAGTAAATGAAAAATAGCAATAAAACAAAAACCGGCAGGAATACCAATAGCATAGAAATTACTTAGATTTTTAACAGTAGAAACATAGGTTTTATTAGTCCCCATGGATTTAAGTGATGAAGAAAAACCATGCAGTAAATGCAAGGAAAGCAAAACAAAAGATACACAGTAAAATAAAACCCTTATTGGACTTTCAAATTTTTCTACTAACTCATCATAATATCTATTCGGATCTTCAGGAAGAAATTCAACATATTTGTGATTCATTTCAGGAAACCAAAAGTCAATAAAATGAAGAATTAAAAAAGATAGAATTACCAATCCACTCCAAATCATATTTCTACTCATCCATGTTGAATTAGCACCACCTCTAACCTTTTGGTACTCATATTTAGTAGCTTTTCTATTTTGAAATTCAAGATAAAATCCCATTACAAAATGAAATATCACACCAGCAATTAATATAGGCTGAAGTATGAACTGGACAAGTGGGTTAGTACCCATGAAATGGGAAAGAAAATTAAAAATATCAGCACTAAAAACAGAAGTTATATTTATTAAAAAATGTTGCAGGAGAAATACCATTAAAAAAATTGCAGAAAGAGCCATTGCAATTTTTTTTCCGATAGATGTAGAAATAAAATTTTTCATAACACAAATTTAAGAACGATAAGATTCTTAGGCAAACAATTAATACTTAAAATAGTTATGTTAAATTTGTTAAGGAATAAAATTTAATGATAGATGAAATATCACAAAATTGACTCAAGTTTATTTATTAAAAATAGGAAGAAGTTTATTGAAAAGATGAAGCCAGATAGTGTGGCTTTTTTCAACTCTAATGATATCTATCCCATCAGCGCAGATTCTACCCTTCCCTTTGAGCAGCATCGTGATATTTTTTATCTATCCGGAGTTGATCAGGAAGAAAGTGTCTTAATGCTTTGTCCAAATGCAAGCGATCCAAAGCATCGTGAGGTACTTTTTTTAAAAGAGACCAATGAACATATTGCAATTTGGGAGGGAGAAAAGTTAAATAAACAAAAAGCTTATGAAACCAGTGGAATTAAAACAGTATTCTGGATAGATGAAATGGAAAAAGTTATTGACACAGTAGTAATGCATTGTGAAAGTATATACTATAATCACAATGAACATTACAGAGCAAACGTTGAAGTTGAAACCAGAGAAGAAAGATTCAATAAATGGCTGCAAAATAAATTTCCTAAAATAAAGAAAGAAAGAAGCAATCCTATTTTGCAACAACTTAGGTCCGTAAAGGAAAATATTGAAATAGAGCTAATTCAAATAGCTTGTAACATTACCAATAATGGTTTTAGAAGAGTTTTAAATTTTATAAAAGATGGGGTATGGGAATATGAAATTGAAGCCGAATTTATACATGAATTTTTAAAAAATAGGTCCAAGAAGTTTGCATATACACCAATTATTGCATCAGGAAATAATGCGAATATTCTTCATTATACACAAAATAACAAACAATGTAAAAATGGCGAGTTAATTCTGATGGATGTTGGAGCAGAGTATGCAAATTATTCAAGTGATATGACTAGAACTATTCCAGTCTCTGGGCGTTATAACAAAAGACAAAAAGACATTTACAACGCTGTGCTTCGAGTTAAAAAAGAGGCAACAAAAATGCTAATTCCTAGTACAGATTGGAAAGAATATCATATTGAAGTTGGTAAATTTATGACCTCTGAATTACTTGCCTTAGGTTTATTGGATAAAGCTGATATTCAAAATGAAACAAAAGATAATCCAGCATACAAAAAATATTTCATGCATGGTACTTCTCACCATTTAGGTTTAGATACTCATGATTATGGATTATTAGAAAACCCTATGCAAGAAAACATGGTTTTTACCGTTGAGCCTGGCATCTACTTGCCTGATGAAGGTTTTGGTATTAGATTAGAAGATGATGTTGTAATTCAAGCTAAGGGTGATCCTTTAAATATGATGGATGAAATTCCAATAGAAATAGAAGAAATAGAAGATTTAATGAACCGTTAGTTTGATTATTGAATAATCAAATCTCCACTTATTAAGGCTGCACCCATATTCCTAAAATTTCCTGAAATTGTAAGTGAATAAGTGGAACTTAATGTCATACTTGCAGATGTATAAATCGTAAGATTATTACATGTTGCATTGGAGCCTGTAATGGTAGGATAGTTAGATGCTCCGGTGGGAATCAATACGTGCACATCAGCAGTTGGCACATTTCCCGTAGACCAGTTTTTTGCTGTATGCCAATCGTTTGAAGTTGCATCTTTTTTCCAGACTGCTCTTTTAAATTTTGGGGTCCAATCAACCCCAGTAGTCCATGATTCTCCCACTTCAAAGGCTCCTATATCAGCCGTACCAGAGCTGGCATGTGGAACTAGTTGATTTAGTTGTCTGGTATTCCCCGAAATATCATTGTGATGATAATTAGAAGAAGGTCCATAAGTGGTTGAACTTGCTGGAGTACCTGTTAAAGTTATTCCTTGATCGATTATTGTATTGCTAGTTGGATGATAATCCGATTCGGTTTTTCCGTCAGACGAATCATAATTGATTAAACCTTCAATACTAGCATTATAAACAAGGCCTGTTCTGGAAACATTTATTTCATCAATATTATTTTGTGAACTTCCTACGCCAGCAGTTGCATTATAATAAGTGTCGCCTGATTGACAAGCTCTCCATGCATCATTATCCTTTAAATAACCATAATTAGAACCACCAGCATTTCCAGCTATTGGCATAGGGCTATTTGAGGTTAATGAAAATTGAGTATCACTTCTATGAGCACCTATTCTTTTTGCAAGATTATTATATAACCATGTATTTGTGTTTGAACAATCTTCAGAAAGAATAATGATATCATTTCTGTTATTTATAGTGTTAACAATTGTATTGTGAGCAATAATTTGATTGTTACCCTTTATCATTAAACCATTGGTATTGTCAGCAATATTGTGATGCATAATCCCATAACTTCCAGCCTCCGATGCATCACCACCTGGAGCATCATAACGAAAAGCATATTTTTCAGTGTCATATATAAAATTATTACGAACAACTGAGCCCTCTACGTAATTTTTAGTTCCTTGAAATACAGCACCATCAGATTGTAAAAGGCCAGTATTTGTAACATTATTGTAACTAAATATTGACTGCCTTCCTGGTAAAACTGTAGCTGAAGCACCAGTCGTATGAATTGTATTGTTATCAAATATATTTGATGTACCGGTACAATATATTGAAACCATTAATCCCTCTAACTCAGAGGAGCTCCAGTCAATATGATGGAAATAATTATTCTCTATTGTATTACTGTCACCCTTTACTCTTATAGCTTCACCTTCTGAATTTTCAAATAAACATTTTAATATATGATTGTTGTCAGCATTTGAGCCAATTTCTGTAACATTTGGTGTACCCAATCCGTTTGTTGTTCCTAGCATTCTTTCTGAGGCACTTGGAAAATAAAAGTTACATTCTTCTATAATATTATTGTCAGAATTACCCGTCATTTGAAAGGTAGTTGCAAAGAAATTAATCCCCTTTAATTTAATATAATTTGCACCATTAAATGTTACGCGGAAATCTGTAGTTTTTGCCTTTATTAATCTATTCGAGGGGTCTTCTCCGTCATCTGGAAATAGATATAATATGTTATTTGTTTTATCGTGAAACCACTCATTATTTGTATCAATAAACTCTTTTTTTCCCTCAAAAAAATAATAATGGTGTTTATCCTTATAAGTACCTATATCACTTGTACTATACGTAATTACATCATCAGCAGCTCCATTTTGAGTATGACCAGTAATTTCAACAGTCCATGTTTTGAAAGAACCAATATTTAAAATCCCTATAGATCCATTTAAATCAAGAGAACCAGGATTGTGTACATCTTCATCAATTTGTAATGATCCGTTTACACTTCTGTCATCAACATAATCTGGGTCACTTGTATTTGAAATACTATTTTCATCCCCTTCTGCCCAAGTTGAGTGAGAGAATATGGAGTCATCGTAAAATTGAGCATTGGGCCACCTAGCATTAACCATAGGTTCATCATCAACAAATAATTGTGTAATATCTGCAGAATAGGAAGATAATTGAAAGGCTCCAGACACATCATTATAAGTACTCCAGCTTCCAGTTATATCAACTGTACCGTCTATGGTTACAACTTCATTATTATAGTTTTGAATAGTAATTAAATTTCCACTTGCTCCATCCTCATCAATGGTAATTGTTTCTCTATATGTTCCTGCTCTAATATAAAGTATATCTCCAGCGGATAGCTGATTAATAGCATATTGCAATGTTTCAAAAGGAGCAGCTAAGGTTCCAGCATTGCTATCACTGCCGCCTGATGAAGAAGGTGCGACATAATAAGTTGTTGAAAACAATGGAAGAAATGAAATTGTAAGTATTAATGTGAAGAGTGCTCTTTTAGACATAACTTAATCTTCTTTCGAGCCCCATCCTCTGGATTTCAATTCAACAGTTGAATTGTCTCTCAATACTAAATTTGTTCCTGCATTTTTCTCTTTGATATATCCAATCACAGTCAAGTTTGGATTGCCTTTTATCTTTTCATAATCTTTCTGAGATACGGTCATCAAGAGCTCATAATCC
>CENG01057840.1_pt1 | contig 11159 bp, 5 predicted proteins | sample 530131 | NCBI WGS metagenome assembly CENG01 (sample SAMEA2591057, study PRJEB7988) | marine metagenome | biome: marine biome (ENVO:00000447); feature: surface water (ENVO:00002042) layer; material: saline water (ENVO:00002010), including plankton (ENVO:xxxxxxxx) | depth 5 m
TTGTAAAATAACTCGTAATTCGCTCATTTCTACCCCAAAAGTAGACAGTCCTTTAAATAAATTATCATTTCCAATGATTCGTGTAAATATGTATTTATATGGACAATACACAAACGATTCGCACGGCACGTAAAATCCACTTTGGGCCAATATAATATTGATTCCTAAAGCTTTAATCAAACACGTTTTACCAACCGCATTGGTTCCATACAATAGTACACCTTGTTGATGTTCATCTTCTCCCAAGTGAATGTCATTGGGTACATAGGTTTCTTTGTTTTCAATCATTTCCACCAACAAATGACGCATGTTCTTGGCGCGCACAAAACTATGATCTTTTTCAATCATTTCTGGTTTACACAAATTGTATTGCTTGGCCAAAATCATTTTTGTGTAAAATATATCCATATACTTGATCACATATACCACATCTACCAAATGCTGAAAATAGGTATCGTAGATCTCGCTTATGACCTTTTTATATGTACATTGCAACAAATCTTGAAAGGCCATGTTTTCTTGATAGATATTAGATATCAATTGATCAATCAATGGACAACACAACAATACTTTGCTTTTATTGTAATCTTTGAAATATATGGAAGATAAATCAAACAAAAAATTCTTGGATTGATTGTTGAAACTAGAGACAAATTCCAACATCAATTGATTTGTCTCTTTCATGAGTCGTTCTTTCAATGCTTTTGATCGTTTTTTGGTAATCAGTAAACACAACTCACTACTACTTGGTTGATGTTGAGCAATATAATTACCATCACTTTCCTTTTTTGTAAAGTATGTTTCCAATATGGCTAGTATTGCATGTAATTGGTCTTTTGATTCTTGTTTTTTTTGGATTGATGTGTCTAATTCAGCAGAAACACCCCTTTGAAATAAAGAATCATTGTACTGTTCAAATTTATCAAAAGATAAGGTGTTGATACAAGCACACGAATTCAAATCAAATATTTTATGAATGTATTGATAAAATTCTTTCCATTGACTTCGTGCTTGATTGATATTGAATTCTTCATAAACGTTCGCATCTTTTTTAGGTTTGACTTGTTTTAATAAATATTCTAAAATATCGTGACTTTGTATGATCTGATAAATATCACATGGTGTAATCTTTTGAAGTTTCAACTTTGTCATAATTTTATCCAGGTCACATATTTTGGATAAATCGGCAAAATTGAAATCTCGTTTCATAAAATGATCAATCATATCATATTGTTTTTGCAATTTTTTGGCATTATTGATTGGGTTCAAAAATACTTCATTCATATGACGTTTTCCCATTTTAGTTTTGCATATATTGATCAAAGCTAATACACTCTTTACTTTATAACCATCGTCAAAATAAGAATTATTTACATCGTCTGAAATAATATTCAATTGCTTCAAAGAATGATTGGCACACACCAGTGTTTCATTGATTTGATGAATGCGTGGCTCGTGTATTTTTTCTACTAAACTAACATTGTGCTGGTGGATAAAATTCAATAAAAAACAATAGCTTTGTAATGCAATTGGCTTTTCGCATATATCATACTTAAAAACACTTAGATTTGTTTTTGGAAAGAAAGATAATATAATTTCATCTTGATACAACTGACTTTCAACTGCACGCGCTTGTTCTGATAACATGTGTTCACGATCATTCAAGTCAATAATATAATGTTTTTTACTGTTTACATTCATATATTGAATCACTTCTTGAATCATGTGCGGATCCGCATTATGAATCAAGACAAATTCATTCGGATTGTAAATGTTCAAAAAGCTTTCAATACTGTCATATGTAGTTGGGTTATGGTAAAATAATTCATCGTATTCACATAAATCAGAATGACCCGTCATTAAATTTACATTGCTTAATCCAAATATAAACCTTTCTTGGTACAATGTTTTGACTTTTTGAATCCATATACAACTCATGTTGTTGGATGTTGATTCATGGTGATCAAGAAAAGTCGTACCGGGGGAGTATGTATCATGCAGTTTGCGAATCTTTGTGCCGTCGGCATTTTCACCTTGTTGAGTGTAAACCACAATGGTATATCCTCGTGGGTGAATTTTCTCAATATACTTTTCAAGTAAATAAGATTGGTAACCAGCCATATACACTTGCTTATTTCGGATAGACACCTTTTTAGGTCCAATGTTTAAATCACATATTTCACTATATAACTTTATATTTTTAAAAGATGGATCATCTTCCAACCCATAGACCTCAAAAAAGCTACCCACTTCATAAATCAAAAAAGTCTTTGGTCCATATTTTTTCTTGTAATAAATATCCTTGTCCAAAAATTCCTTAATACAAGACGATGATGACATATATATACATCATATATCCTATATTTTTTATACCCCTTATCTATATACATTATGCACGAATTTAGTGATTCTACAAATACTTTTTTTATCTTGTTCATTATGTTTTTATTTTATTTATTTTTAAGGTTTCGTCAAACCGAATTGAAGTTAAGAAAAAACATGGGCGGAATCAACTGCAATCCTCTAGAAATGGTCATAGGAAGTTTTATGGACGAAGAACAAGCAAATAAAACATTTGCTGCATGTATGGAGTACAGTACCGCCGAAAACATTGCAGAAAATCAACAACAAAAGACAAACGAATTTAAGAAAGAAGTCGGAGATTTGATGGGCAAAATAAGAGAAACTCAAGGAGACAATGACACTCAAAGTAGAATTGATAGATCCAATTTGTATGCTGAATTGTTAACAAAATCAGGAAATATTGAAGACACTATAGAAAAACAAAAATCCATTAATGAAACGATACTTCAATCTTCCCCAAATATTGAAAACATTGTGAAACGTATTGGAGATATTAGTGGTAAAATCAAAAATATTTTTGAAAAAATCAATGAATAAATAAAGAACCCAATATATATATGCAAGACGATATTCAAAAACTATTTGAATCTTATGGTCCAGTTTCCATTGTCACTTACCATCCTTCTCAATATTCTTGGTGTATATTTACAGTAATGTTATTTTTATTAATAATTATGTTTTTATACATCCAAATGAATGTAAATGTAGATAAACAAAATTGGGATATTCAAAAATGCAATCCAAAATACCTTTTCTTTTCTGGTTATGTGTACAATGACAACCCTTTGTTATCATCAAGTGAAAAAACTATACAAAATTTCAACGATTGCACCAATAAATTTGCCCAAGGAACAAATGAATCTTTAGGAGGCAATTTAGGAAAAGTGTACAATAAAATCAAAAAGGAAATGATTGAATTTGACGAAGAAAACGCCCTAAATCACGTTCAGTCTAGGAAAAAGTTTGAGAAAAGTGCAATGGATATATCAGCACAATTAGACGCCATGTCGACAGATTTGATTGACGCTTCAGGTGCTTTGACTTACAATTACTTGAAAAATATAGGAATTTATATGGATCAATTAAACGCCTATATGAATTATATAGGCGCTTATGTCAAACAATACTTGACTTACCGAATGATGACCCATGCCAATAATTGTATATCGGACAAAGAAAAACAATGTGACAGCAATCATGATGAGTATAAAAAAGCGATTCAATTGAAAGATTTATTGAATTCTGTATATGGTGGAAATAATTTATAATTCATATTGTATTAATATATGAGTGATTCTATTATAGTAAATTGTCCACATTGTGGAGACTATATTCAAATATTGAAAAAAGAGTTTAATTGTAAAATATTTCGCCATGGTATTTTTAAAAATAGTGGAAAGCAAGTAGATCCTCATTTGAAAAAATCATTATGTGATGATCTTTTCAATCAAGGAAAAATATATGGTTGTGGAAAACCATTTATGTTGAAAGGAGACAAAGCAATCATATGCGATTATATCTAACTACAAGTACATGGCCATGTGAGATACATTTTTTTCTGTTTGCGTCTGAACGATTTGTTCAATAATATCTTCATTTACTTCAAATGGATATGTTATATTCTCAATAATCTTCTTGCCAAATAGTGTGGTACCAGGCTTCATCATAGTGTACAAGTTAAGCTTGGAATATATAATTTCTAGACATCTTTTCAAATTGCGAACACCTTTTTCACCATGAGTGTATTTTTCTACAATGTGTTTGATTTTTTCATCAGAGATCATGATGGAACCTTTATCCATATTCAATTCCTTTTCTAGTTTAGGAATCAAATAGTCTTTGCATATGATCACTTTTTCATCTGCATCGTAACCCTTGGTCTCAATGTTATACATACGATCTTTGAGGATGGAATTGATTTTAGATTCGTCATTATAACTAAATATAAACAAACATTTACTCAAATCAAAGTCTATTTCTGAAAAGTAACGATCGTGAAATTTGTCATTTTGTGTTGTGTCCGTTAAATGTGTCAAAATCCCAATGATTTCTTCTCCTTTGGGTGTGTCACTAACTTTATCCAATTCATCAAAATAAATCACTGGATTGGATGACTTACATTGAATCAATATATCCACAATTTTTCCATATGTACTTCCTTCATAAGTGTAGGAATGACCTTCCAAATAACTACTATCTGTAGCACCACCCAGTGGAATAAAGGCAAATTCGCGATTCATCAATTTACTTACGCCATATTTAATCAATGTTGTTTTACCTGTACCCATGGGCCCTTTGATCGCAATTGCATTTCCAATAGACTGTGGGTTTGCTACCCATTGAGCAACCAGTTGCATAAATTGAACTTTTGCATCGGTCATGCCATACACTGCATCATCCAAAATAGCTTGACTCTTTTCCATAAATTCGTGAACTTTTTCTTGCGAATCTCCCTTTTGTACCGGCAATATAGAAACATCATTAAAAGGGATTCTCATAAATGTATCAATCCAGTTTTTTAACTTGTTGTATTCACCACCCCCATCGGCAATGAGCTTCATAGCATTTATTTTTTTCAAGGCAATTGCCTTGAAACGATCCGGAATGTTTTTATTTTCCAATAATTGAATACGATATGGCTTGTCTACATGAGTCAATGATTTAACCTTTTCCAACTCTTGTAACATGGCTTCTTGCTCCTTAAAATTCATGGATTCTTTGAAAAACTTTACGTCATTAATAAGATTTTTATTTGAAATCATTTTCATGTATTGACCCACGTTTTTGGCTTTTCTCTTTTTATCTTGCTTTTGTTTGTTTTTGTTCAACTTCTTTTCAAAATCAATAAACTCTTTCTTCATTTTTTTATTTTGTGTTTGTTTTTTGATTCCCTTGACAAATGTTTGAAACTTTTCATATATATCATCATCAGAAGGCGAAGATATTTCTTTTTTTGATTTACGTACTTTCTTTTTTGGTTCAACTGACTCTTCTTCTTCCTCCTCATCTTCATCCTCATCTTCATCCTCATCTTCGTCTTCATCTTCGTCTTCGTCTTCATCCTCATCTTCGTCCTCTTCGTCGCTGTCTTCATCCTCGTCGCTGTCTTCTTCGTCGTCACTTTCTTCTTCTTCGTCGTCACTTTCTTCTTCCGTTTCGTAATCACTATCTTCTTCCTCCTCTTCTGTTTCAGATTCACTATCCTCTTCATCAATATCTTCTTCCATTTCATCGTCATAATCAACATCATCATCGCCGTCTTTTTTTTTGTTAGTAGGAACAATAGTAAACACAACATCAATCATTTCTCCTTTTTTCTTTGATTTTGATTTTTTGGCACTTTGTTTTTGTTTGTCATGTTTTGTTTTTTTCTTTGGTGTATCTTTATCGTCTTCTTTAATCTTATTTTGCATATAGGATGATGGAAACAATTGGTTCAAGAATTCGCGATATTGCTTTTTGTCTAATATGACATTTTCTTCTTCATTTTCCGAAGAATCATCATCATCACGCTTGTTTTTTTTGTCTTTTTGTTTCGGCATTATAAAATAGTGTACGAATTATTTTTAAGCTTTATCTTGAATCAATTTTTTTCATGACGTGTATTCATTTACAAATAAAATTGAATTAAATAAAAATGTAGTAAATATTTAAGAAGAGATCATGCAAAATCAAAATCCATCCAAAATTATTGGTATACAGTTTAGTTTATTTAGTCCTGAAGAAATTGAAAAATCATCAGTGGTTGAAATTACAAACAAAGAAACATATGTTGGATTAAAACCAAAAATAGGAGGATTATTTGATCCAAGAATGGGGGTATTGGAACCTGGTATGATTTGTCCAACCGACAACATGAATTACATTCAATGTCCTGGATATTTTGGTCATATCAAGTTGGCAAAACCGGTGTTTTACATTCAGTATTTAGATACAATCATAAATGTCATGAAATGTGTGTGCATAAAATGTGGGCGTTTGCGTATATCCAAGAAAGAAAATGAATATATGATGGATTACAGTAATCAAGTTCGATGGAAAATGATTTTAGATAAATATAAACAAAAGGCGCGATGTGGTGATGAAAATGAGAATGGCTGTGGTTGTTTGCAACCTGAGCGTATTCGTCAAAATGGTTTTGCAACCATTGTGGCATCATGGGATGCGGGTGCGGGCAATGAAGGTATGCAACTTACGTTTACTCCAGAAATGGTAATTCAACTATTTAAAAAAATTAGCGATGAAGATGTAAATTTCATGGGGTTGTCAAATATTTGGTCTCGTCCTGAGTGGATGGTATGTCAAGTATTTGCCGTACCTCCTCCGGCAATGCGGCCATCTGTAAAACATGATGCCCAACAGCGAAGTGAAGATGATTTGACGCACATCATCATCAATATTATTAAAATCAATAATAAATTAAGTCAGACTTTATCAAATCCAAACGAAAGTGAACAATTAAATACAAAACTCATCAATGATTGGACCCAAGTACTTCAATATTTTGTTGCTTCTATGGCTGATAACAAAATATCAGGTGCGTCACCGGTTACGCAGCGTTCTGGTCGTGCTCTGAAATCTATTTCCGAACGGCACAAAGGCAAAACGGGTCGCGTGCGTGGAAATTTGATGGGCAAGCGTGTGGATTTTAGTGCACGTTCAGTAATTACACCAGATCCTGAACTCAGTATTGCGGAGCTTGGTGTTCCTTTGAAAATTGCTAAAAATATTACAAAACCTGTCAAAGTGCAAGAAAACAACTTTCATTTTCTCTATTATTTAGTCAAAAATGGGCCTTACAAGTACCCAGGCGCAAAGATCATTGAGAAAAAAAGTGGAATATCCATATCGCTTGGTTATGTAGATAGAGAGAATATTCATTTAGAAATTGGTGACATTGTCCATCGTCACATGTTGGATGGAGATTATGTGCTCTTCAACCGACAACCGACACTTCATCGTATGTCCATGATGGCACATATTGTCAAAGTCATGCATCACGGTGATTCATTTCGCATGAATGTTGCAGATACGAAGCCATATAATGCGGATTTTGATGGGGATGAAATGAACATGCACATGCCTCAAAACGAAGAAGCAGAAGCTGAACTTCGCTATTTGGCAAATGTGCCAAATCAAATTGTAAGTCCTGCAAACAATAAGCCAATTATTGGTATTTTCCAAGATTCATTAATTGGTAGTTTCTTGTTTACACGAAAGGATCAGTTTGTATCCAAAAAAGATGCAATGAATTTACTTTTAAAGACAAATACCTACACCACTACGCGTTTATTTGATGATTCCAAAAAAGAATACAATCACTTTCAAATCATGAGTGAAATCATTCCTCCGATTAGTTTAAAATATAAAACCGATTTGTTTGAAAAATTTGCCGAAACGGCGCAAGAATCCAATCTTATTCTTGATATTCAAAATGGAACCATAAAACGGGGTCAATTTGATAAAGGTGTTCTTGGTAGTTCTAGTAAAGGTATATTGCATCGTATTTTGAAAGATTATGATTCGCAGGCATGTAAACACTTTATTGACAATTTGCAAGGAATCATTACAGAATACATGAAAACCACCGGATTTAGTGTAGGAATTAGTGATTTGATTGCTGATGAAAAAACCGATACAAATATCAATGAAGTTATTTTAGAGAAAAAGAAAGACGTTTCCAAGTTGATCGATCAAGTGCATCTTGGTATTTTTGAAAACAAAACTGGAAAAACCAATGAAGAACATTTTGAAACACAAGTGAACAACACGCTGAATCAGGCTTCTTCGGAAGCTGGTAAAATTGCAGTTCGTTCTTTGGATCGTGATAATCGTTTTGTAGCTCTGGTCACAAGTGGTTCAAAAGGAGCAAACATTAATATTTCTCAAATGATTTCTTGTTTGGGTCAACAAAATGTGGATGGTAAACGGATACCATATGGTTATACTAATCGTACTTTACCCCATTTTAAACAATTTGACGATACACCCAATGCACGAGGATTTGTGGAAAGTTCTTTCATTAAAGGTTTGAGTCCACATGAGCTATTCTTCCACGCCATGGGTGGTCGTATTGGCTTGATTGATACGGCCGTAAAAACGTCCACAACAGGCTACATTCAACGACGGTTGATCAAGGGAATGGAAGATATTCAAGTCATGTATGATAAATCGGTGCGAAATCATCACAACAAAATCATTCAATACGAATATGGTGGCAACAATTTTGATTCCACCCATATTGAAACCATGAAATTTGATTTGATTGACATGGATATTCATGCTATTTATCAGCGCTATGCTTATGATTTATTTGACGATTCCATGAGCAAGATAAAACGAACAAAGCATTTAAGGTTGATTTATGAAGCAAAAACATTATCAAAATTCAAAGAGCAATATGAAGAATTGAAGAAAGTTACGTATGATGAGATTCAAACTATTATTCAATACAGAAACATTATGATTGAAAAAGTATATCATTATCAAGACAAAAATAAAATATACATGCCAGTGCATTTTACTAATTTGATTGAAAGTATCAAACAACAAATGAATATTTATTCTACTGGTCTTAGTGATATTACACCTATAGATGCGTATGCCTTGATCCAATCAAAGTACAAACAGTTGGAATTATTATTTAATCCATGTGAGAAATTTAAGATGGTTTATATGTTTTATATGAATCCGTTTTACCTTATTCATGTGAATAAGTATCATAAAAAAGCAATTGAATTCTTATGTGAAAAAATCATTTATATTTATAAAAAATCAGTAGTCAATCCCGGAGAAATGGTAGGTATGATTAGCGCGCAATCTATTGGTGAGCCAACTACACAAATGACACTCAATACATTTCACTATGCTGGTGTATCAAGTAAATCAAATGTTACTCGTGGCGTGCCACGCATTGAAGAAATCTTACAACTCACCAAAAAGTTAAAAAATCCATCGTTAACCGTACAATTGAAAGATGAAGACAAATACGATATGAAATCTGCATTTGCAGTTGCGTCTAAAATAGAGCACACAAGGCTAGGTGATGTCATTACAAAAGCCGAGATATTTTATGAACCCAACGACAATCAAACGCTCATTCATGCGGACGATACGCTCATGCAAGAATATATGGAATTTTCAGAGCTTCTTCAAGAATGTTATGGTGAAGAAATCCAAAATGCTACACCTGAACAAGAAAATGGTGTAGAAACAACGGAAGAGCAAAATGACAACAATTGGATTATTCGCATTGAAATGAATGAAACCATCATGTTTGATATGGGCATTACCAATGAAGATATCCACTATATTCTAAAAACTACATATGGTAGTAATGTATTATGCTTTTATAGCGATTACAATACTGATGACAAGGTTGTATTTCGTATTCGCCCTCAGAACATAGCACCCAAGAAAAAAACCGACACCTTTACACAAGAAGATTATGTGTATTATGTGAAGACATTTATGGAAAAGATTTTAAATGATACAGTTATTCGTGGTGTAAAGGACATTGAAAAAGTAAATTTACGAAAGATTAATAATTATAGAGTACTTGACAAAGAAAGTCATAACTATTATAAGAAAGACATTTATGTTTTAGATACTATTGGTACCAATTTATATGATATATTGACTCTAGATTTCGTAGATACTAACCGAAGCTTTTCAAATGATATTATGGAGATTTATCAAGTTCTTGGGATTGAAGCCGCGCGGCGTTGTTTGTTTGAGGAAATTATTGATGTCATGGAATTTGATGGAACGTACATTAATCATCATCATTTGCACTTGCTATGTGACCGAATGACATGCAATGAAAAGATGGTAAGTATTTTCCGCCATGGTATCAACAAGGACAATATTGGTCCTATTGCAAAGGCTTCTTTTGAAGAAACGACAGAAATGTTTCTTCAAGCCGCAAAGCATGGCGAACTGGACAACATGAGAGGTGTATCTGCAAACGTCATGTGTGGTCAAGAAGGATTGTATGGAACATCGGCTTTTCAGGTTTATTTGGATTCTAATGAATTGATGAAATCATATCAATCTGTAGGCCATGTGCCCGGTGAAACCGAAGACAATAATTATGATATTACTGATATAGAAAATAAATCACCAGAAGATCTCTTGAAAGAAATGTCTTTCCTTCAAAGTGATACATTTGGAGCGTGTTCCATACAAAATTTGAAACAAAGTTCGGCATTGAATGAAGATATGGTAGAAACAAATGTAATTGAGGGTGACGATGGTTACACCCTCGATGACATTTAATGAATGACTCTTATTTGGATGCCATATAATCTCTAAAGTCTTGAAATTGATTTTCATCTATAGACTCTTTGATGGTATTATCTTTCAATTCGTCTAAACTAAAAAATGTAGTTGTTTTACGAACGTTTAGAAATAATTTGCATTTTTCTTTATGATAGCTCACCCGCACAAAAGAATAGTTATTTGTTTTATTTGTTAACGAAAATGTAATGGGTGTGAATGTTTTTCGTGAATTTATATAAACGGCAATCGGTAACTCAAAATGATACATTAACAAACATAAATCCACTTCACCTATTGTATAAGTATCGTCATGAATAATCGTTTCGATACTTGTTCCTTTCTTTAATAGTTCTGCTTCTTTTAATTTATATTGCTGTTTCCATATACTTGCAATTTTAGAACGAAGACCTTCATTGTGTACATATTTTTTGTAAAATTTAATGAGCAATAGCTTTATGGAATATATATTTAATTCGCTAAATAATTCTCGGTTGTGTACTTTTAACAAATACATG
>CENG01126025.1_pt1 | contig 11110 bp, 8 predicted proteins | sample 530131 | NCBI WGS metagenome assembly CENG01 (sample SAMEA2591057, study PRJEB7988) | marine metagenome | biome: marine biome (ENVO:00000447); feature: surface water (ENVO:00002042) layer; material: saline water (ENVO:00002010), including plankton (ENVO:xxxxxxxx) | depth 5 m
GTATCACCATCTGGGCTTTTTTAATGCCCGTAATTCTCGGTAAAAAACAATGAAAGAAATCACATTAGGTGACATTAGAAAGCAACATAGAGTTAAACAAGAAGTGGTAGCAATGGCGTTATCAGTGACCGCTTCGGGCGTAAGCAAATTAGAATCGAAGAGAATTCAAGATGTGTCATTGCAGAGGGCTGCGGCTTATTTAGCAGCGGTTGGCGGTACTATGAAGATTGAAGTGACTATGCCAGATGGCGCTACCCTACATGTAGGGTAGCGATAGTTCATTAGTGACGCTGTTTACCTGTGTTTGGTTGAAGCCGCCATTTTTATTTAAGTGCAAATTTTCAGTTAAAAAGCTACTGGTAATAGGCTACGCTGTTTTCTCTAAAGCGGCGTGACATGGCGAACGTGTGGAGCCATTCCTTAAATGAAATACCTCGCGCACTTTGTTCATTGTAAAATGGGCTTGGTGAGGACACTGGGAAAGCATTGTCTTCACAGAAATCGTTAAGCACCATATGACACGTACCTTCTCCTAGGTAAAACTGATAGTTCCAAGTAAGTGCCGACAGCGCGTGTATCGAAGCGTTTGCTTGAATCTGCCACCCAAGAATATAACCTAAATCCGATTCTGTTACGCCCCAGGTGGTTGGATCTAAGTTGCCTCGTGATACTTGATCGGAGATCTTAGAAAACTGAATTTGAACAATATCAGTTCCTGTAGAGTACTGTGCGAAACGATTCCACGGATATTGATACGCTAAACGCAACATCACCTGCTTATTAAGGGTTAGGTGGTTGAAGTTTCCGATTAACGACTGAAAGTTTCTTGGCAGCGTATCTTCAATTCCCCAAGGACCCTGATAATTTAATACGGTTTGCGTAAAGCCCTTTGAAATGACTCCAAGAGATGCATCCGCAAAGAGTGCAACTTTGGTGCGGCCAAACAATGATTGGAAGTAAGGAAAATTGAAGATTGCACCATAGCCACCGGCGCTGCTACCGCTGAGCAATACCTTGTTCGGTTTAAGGTCAGCACTACGTATTTTATCTTTGATCCACTGCATAACAACTAAAGCGTTGTCGTGACCACGGTGTTTTAAAGTGACTTCAGCGCCAGGTACACCAGTAACAATACCAAGCTCGTCAACATATTGCATATCTTTAGAACCTAGGTGTAAGTCGCCGGTGCAGTATGGAATGAAAACTTTTGACCACGATTGAAATGGATTTTCTTCGGTATCTTCAAATATACCGCCGGAAATAAACGGTGTATTTTCAATTACAGCAGACGGATTGTATGCCGCTCGCGACATGGGATTATCGTCAAATTCTAGCTGCATGGAAGCAAGACAGGTCGCATCATCCCAACAGGCACCCCCGCCATTAAAGTAAATAAGTATATTTTCGCTCTCACCTTGCTCAAAGTAAAAGGAAAATGGGTTTGGCGCTAATCCTTCAGGCCCAGGTAAAGCGGGAAGGGAACATGATGGGTAGGCAATTTTTTCACCTCCACCGGGTATTGATACAGCTACCTCGTTATCAGGCGTAATTTTTTCCCATTGAGCAAGCGCATTATGCGCAAAGAAACATAGTGCAAGTGCGGCAAAGTAACGAATACGTTTAGCGTAAGAATGCATAAACAATTCCTTTTGTGATTAAAATATATGAGTGAAAGTAAAGAACTTACCCAAGGCCATGATAAGAGTTATGAACTTCCTTAAACTCTTCCACTAGTTCTTGTTGGGGCAATTCGCACCGTGATAAACAAAATAAATCGGCGCAAGTTATACAAGAATACCATTTGCACAGTGCTGGGTGTCGCACAATGGCCTTTGGGGAAGTCTAAGATTAAAGCATTTGCAGTCGCTGTCCAGCTTTCATAAGGCGTTTTAACGTATAGAATCACTATATTTTTATGACCAATCGCTTTAACTAAAATACGCATGGGGTAAAATATAGTTAAATCGATTACAAGGAGTCTTACATGGCCGTTCACGAAATTACTCACCCGCTTATCGCACATAAAATCGGGCTTATGCGATACGCTAAAATAAGCAGCAAAGATTTTCGCGAATTAGCTTCAGAAGTAGGCAACTTGCTGACCTATGAAGCGACACGAACCTTACCTACTGAAAGAGCAACGATAAAGAGTTGGTCCGGTGACGATGTTGAAGTAAGACAGATTAAAGGCAAGAAAATAACGGTTGTGCCAATTCTTCGCGCAGGTCTGGGAATGCTTGAAGGTGTACTCAAACTTATTCCGAACGCCAAGATTAGTGTAGTAGGGCTTTATCGTGATGAAGAAACGCTGCAACCGGTGGCTTATTTTGACAAGGTAGTAAAAAACATTGATGAGCGTACAGCACTTATTGTGGACCCCATGCTTGCCACCGGCGGAACCCTCATTGCCACTATTGACCTGCTGAAGGAAAAAGGCTGCACCAAAATTATGGGGCTTTTTCTTGTTGCAGCTCCTGAGGGCATTAAGGCTGTTGTTGAAGCACACCCTGACGTTGATATTTTTACCGCTGCTATCGATGAGCGATTAAATGAAAAGGGCTATATATTGCCGGGACTAGGCGACGCGGGTGATAAAATCTTCGGAACTCGATAACATTATTAAGAACTTAACATTAAGTTGTTCAAAGGTTTGTTAAATCAGGTATCTTTTAAACGTTAAAATTATTGAGTTAAACGTTTAAGAAGGTGTTACAATCGAAGGGTAGTCAAAGTGCGCGCTGACTGCCCTTCATTGTTTTAGCGTAGGGCACTCAGCTTCGTTAAATGAGTTAAAAATTAATGAACAAAACAAAACTAACCCTTAAAGACGTTGCTGAGCAAATAGGTGTCTCGACAGCGACAATTTCAAATGCTTTCAATCGTCCCGATCAATTATCTAAGTCAAAGCGCGAAGAAATCCTGGCGCAATGCAAAAAAATTGGATACAGCGGACCAAACAAAGCCGCCCAAATTCTTAGAAAAGGTACTTCAAACATCGTGGCTTTAGTACTGGCAGATAGCATTTCCTATATGGTTAGTGATCCTGTAGCAAGTACCTTTATAAAAGGCGCCTCCTCTGCGTTACAGGAAAGTGGTAAACACTTGCTTCTCTATGCAGGCGACTCGAATAGTATTGCTGACGTTGTAGACTTTGTTGATGGATTTATCTGCTATGGTCAACCTCGTAATGTAAATCTGATTAGAGAACTGGCTGCCTCACCTAAGCCTGTAGTTACGGTCGATTTTGATATTGATAATAAGCCTTCAATCAATATTGATAATGAGGAAGCAGCTTATCAGGTGGCGAGTCATGCTTTAAGTAAAGGCGATTCAGTGGCAATTCTAGGATTACGACTTATTGACTCTCCTGCAACCTGCCGTATTTATGATAGCCCCCTTATTGATGTTGAAACCTCTATTGCTCACCGACGCTTAGATGGCTATTTAAGTGCTGCTGAAGATAAAAATGTGGTCGTAACGAACGAAGCCATTTGGCATCTACCAGAAAGTGATAGGCACTTCGCGCGGCAAGCTGCAAAAGAAGTGCTTACTAGCTCCCCTAGACCTAACGTTGTCCTTTGCATGAGTGACATTATAGCGTTAGAGCTCTTGCATATGGCACTTGAGATGGGAATAAAGGTCCCGCAAGAATTAAAAATTACCGGTTTCGACGGCATTGAAGAAGCCGAGAGGGCGCGTCCAAGCTTAACAACGGTATGTCAATCTAGCTCTCAAAAGGGCGTAGAAGCTGCAAAATCGCTTTTAGACCATGTTAAATCTAAAAATACGCTGCCGTTTGAAGTACGTTTGGGTGAAACAGTCTAGAAAAACGCTTTGCCTGTGAAAAAATGTGCTTTGAAAGGGCCTGTATTTTCAAATGTGTTGAGTAAACGAACGACCAAACAGCGATTACAATTTAAATAAGTATTTGTGTCGACTAGGCTCCCTGCCTTTTATCGCTAAAGGTTTTCTGTTTACAACTATGCAACATTGATGCGGGTGAATTTAGAAGTAAGAGCATCTTAATTATTTAAGATGCTTCTTTTTTAGCTGTGTTTAGAAACATCAAGATATAGAGTTTCAAAAAAAATGTTAACAGTATCGCAAGAAACCTAGTGGTAAGCTGCTATTACCAAAACGGTTTAGATTGAGAGTGTAAAGGCTATTAAATGAGCTAATGGACGGATCCTGAATTGCAGTGAATTTACTTTAAGAACCCATTAGGCCAATTAAGCCTGTTCATCCCAAACAAGCGCTTTGAAGTGTTTTCGGCACATTGATTCATAACGGTCATTTCCGCCAATCTGTACCTGGTCTCCATTTTTAACCGCGTTTCCATTTTCATCGAGCCTAACTACGAAGTTAGCTTTCCTGCCGCAGTGGCACACTGTTTTAAGCTCGAAAAGCTTGTCGGCCCATGCGAGCAGATAGTGACTGCCTTCAAAGGTTTCTCCCAGAAAGTCCGTTCGTAAGCCATAGGCAAGCACCGGAACGTCCAATTCGTCTACCACTTCAACCAGCTGCCGAGCCTGCGTTTTAGTAAGAAATTGAGCTTCGTCGATGAATACACAGTCAGGCTTTCGTTCTTCGCAGTCTTGGCGTATTGATAAGAATAAATCATCTTCTTTGTTGTAGAGCTTTGCGTCTGCTTGCAATCCAATTCTTGAGGTAACTTTACCCACACCATAGCGGTCATCAAGGGCCGCAGTGTAAATAATAGAGTGCATGCCTCGCTCGCGATAATTATAGGCTGATTGAAGAAGAGAGGTTGATTTTCCTGCATTCATCGCAGAATAGTAAAAATAAAGTTGAGCCATGGTGATTAATAATTTTCGTTGTACCAAGAAATATGGTTATTAGCATCCATAGGTTTCGCATAATAAAAACCTTGCAAGTAGTCTGCACCGAGCGCTGAAACATGTGCTTTTTGTTCTGCAGTTTCAATGCCTTCTGCAATAGTTTTACAGCCAAACTCTTTTGCCATTAATATGGTTGCCCTTATTATGGTATCACTCTCCTCAGTTCTATTCTGTATAAAAGAGCGGTCAATCTTGATAAAGTCGAACGGGATCGACTGGAGTCTGCTTAGTGAGGAGTAGCCGGTTCCGAAGTCATCAATAGATATTTTCACGTTTCTATCAACCAGTTCACTTACTCTCTGACCTATAAGTTTTTTATCTATCGCAAATACACTTTCAGTAATTTCTAGGTGCAGTTGTGTTGGGGCTATTTGCGTCGATTTAAGCGCACTGTCTAAAATTTTGGAGAAACTGTCGTCTAACATTTGCGCTACTGACACGTTTACTGACAGGGATATTTTGTTACCAAACGACCAGTGAGACAGGTCAATTAGGGCTCTGTTTAATACCCATGCTCCGATTTCAGGCATTAAGCCACTTCTTTCTGCAAGTGGAATAAACACGGCGGGGGAAATATAGTTGTCTTCACACTTCCACCTTAACAGCGCTTCAACAGTGAACACGGTATTTGTCTTTACATCAATAATTGGCTGATAGAAAACGCTCAATTCACCGTTTTCGATGGCTGTGCGAAGCCTTTCACATTGTTTTTGCTCAATCTTTATTTCAGCATGGAGGGCTTCATTGAAGACGCTGACCGACCCACGCTGTTTACGCTTCTGGTCGTACATGGTTAGATCGGCGTGTTGAATTAGGTCAAGAGCAGCATCACCGTGCGAAGGAAACATTGCAATACCTATGGTGGCATCTAGGGTAATTTGGTTGTCATCCGCAAGGATAGGAATAGTGACCCCACTTCGCATGGCGTGCGCGACGGCTTTGGCCGTATCAATATTCGCGTAGGGTATGACAGCGACGAACTCATCTCCCCCCCAGCGGCCCAAGTGATTATCTTCTGTGTAGTTACGAAGTCTTTTAGCAATTTCGGCCAGTACAATATCGCCAATCTTATGTCCAAGGCTGTCATTCACTTGTTTGAAGCCGTCCAAGTCGATAAACAGAACCGCAAGGGAGTTATCAAGGGCGCGCGTTGTATCTAAAAGATTGTTTAAATGCTTTAAGAAGCCATTTCTGTTGGGCAGATCTGTAAGAGGATCTCTGTTCGAAAGACGATATAATTCAGCGGTTCTTCGCTCGACCTCTGCTTCCAGATTTAGATTAGAAGCATCTAGCTTTTGGTTTGAAGCGATAAGCAGTTGGTTTACTTTCTCTGTTTCATTTCTCTCTATTTTCATTTGCTCCACTAGCTTATTATTTTTAGCCTTGATGTATAAGGTGTTGATAAAAAACTTGTGGTAGCGAAATGCACTAGTAAACATACCAAACCAAAATACAACCCCGAGCACACCTAAAACAAAAAACTCGCCACTTTCATCTAAGATAGCGCATAAAGACATAGGAATAAGAAGCGCAGTCGTGTAAAAGCCAACAAGGTATTTATTGGGTGATAGAACGGTTCCTGCTCCGCCTGACATCGCTGAAAGCACTACCATGGTCGCTGCAAGCTCAACGGTTGCCATGGTGGGATAGAACAAAATAGAGTAGAGCCCCCAAATACTCCCTGTTGTAAACAAGCCAATTGAGAACCTTATCAAAACTGGTCTAGGGTTGTAGTTAGTGCCTACAAGTTTAATACGCCAGTAAATGGCATCCAAAAGACGTGCTATCAACACGCCCATCATTACCATCCAAACCTGAAATTTCTGAGCAAATATTGAAGGAGAGTCACTTTCGAAGAAAAACAATAAACCAGAAAAAGCAAACATGGTCATCAGAAAACCGATGAAACTGTTGCCAATGAGCATATCAGTTGTATCTCGCTCTATCTCAATTTGCGATATTGACTCTTGATCTATATTCAACGAGAAAAACCTTTTAACAATTTGATGCCGTTAAGCGCGTCCGATGAAACCCAAACTAACAAACTATATTGTTTCTTCCTGAGCGTTTTTCGAATTTTTACACTACATTTTAATTTAGCAAAGAACAATAATCATGCTATCGGTTTGGTAGATTTTGAATGAAATCATTAATCAATTTGCTTTTCTTGCTGTTCAAATTGCTTTGCCTTTCTTAATCGATATTTAGTTTTTTACAGTCGTATTTGTCCTTTGTGTTTAACGACAAGGAACCTAAGTATTAACACTTTTGAAAGGTCAGGTAATACTTTCGAAGTAATTTTTTTCACAGGTTGTTTACAATGTTGATTTTTTGTTATACATTCTTAATCGATTAAGTATGTTTGTGTTGCCACCAACCCTAGTAGTTAGGGTAGCGGCTACTTAGGATTTAACAACTCCAACACATTACCGGAGAAAATATGAAAAAACATCACACACTCAACGCACTAACACTAGCCGTTTGTACAGCACTTTCTGGCACGGCTTTCGCTCAAGAATCTGCGACACCAGAGACTGAAGCAAAATCTAAAGAGAAGTTTGAGCAAATCGTTGTTACTGCAGCGCCAGGTGGCGCAACAATGCAGGAAGCGAGTGTTTCAGTTAGCGCTTTTGATGAAGAAGATATTCTTAAGCTAGCGCCTCGCTCAACAGCTGAAGTATTCCGAGCTTTGCCGGGTATTCGTGCTGAATCATCAGGTGGTGGCGGTAACGCAAACATTACAATTCGTGGTATTCCGCTAGCGACAGGCGGCTCTAAGTTTCTTCAGCTTCATGAAGATGGCTTACCAGTACTTGAATATGGTGATATAAACTTTGGTAACGCAGATAACTTCCTACGTTACGACTGGTCAGTAGCCAATGTGGAAGCAGTACGTGGTGGTTCTGCATCAACGTTTGCAAGTAACTCGCCTGGCGGTGTAATCAACATGATCAGCAACACAGGTGAAGCAGGTGGTGGCGCTATCGGCACATCATTTGGTGTTGACTACGAAGAGTTCCGTTTAGATTTCCGCTACGGTGGCGAAATCACTGACGATCTATACTACCACATCGCAGGTTTTGCTCGCGGCGGTGAAGGTCCTCGTGAAACTGGTTACAATGGAGACCAAGGCGGTCAGGTTAAGTTTAACATTACTAAAATGTTAGATAACGGCCACATCCGTTTCTACTACAAAAACTTGGATGACAAGGTATCAACATATCTTCCTTCTCCAGTGCTTGTAAAAGGTGATGGTGAGTACGGTCCAGTTCCAGGTTATGACGCAAGTTCACAAGCGCTGAACTCTGCATATAATACAAACATTTCTACTTTTGACAGTTTCGGAAACCCTGAGAACCGCGACGTACGTGACGGTATCGAGTCCAAAGTTAGCTCTTTCGGTGTTGAAGTTGATTTAGAAGTTGCTGAAAACCTGTTCTTACTTAACAAGTTCCGTATTTCTGACATTTCTGGCGGTTTTATCGCACCATTCACAGATGGTTTCCCAGCAGGCCCAGGTGATGTTTCAAACTTTGCTTCAGCACTTTGTGCAGGCGCACTTGACGGCGATGGTAACCCTCTAAACTGCGACAGTACAACAGTGACTTTGGCCAACGGTCCTGGTGCAGGTGACGTTTACACAGGTCAAGCATTTACTAATCTTCAGTTTGACACGCGTATCAATGATCTTGGCAACATGATCAACGACTTCAGCTTGCGTAAAGAGTTTGATAACGGTATCGACCTTACAGTAGGTTACTACTACTCAAACCAAGATATCGCGACGAGCTGGTCAAGCTGGCAGACCTTTATTCAAACGCTAGACGGTGATAATTCTCAGTTATTGAATATTACTAATGGTGATGGCGTTGAACTAGTGTCGAATGGCTTGCTTTCTCCAAGCTTCCTTTCTTGGGAATGGGATCTTAACTACGTTACTAAAGCACCGTACATGAACATCGGTTTCGAATTGTCTGACAACATCCTTATCGATGCGTCAGTACGTCACGATACCACGGAAGCGTCTGGTGAACTTATCAGCTCATGCTGTGGTGGTAACGCTGATTTTGACTTAAACGGTAACGGCGTTATCGAGCAAATCGAAGATGCGTCTGCTACTAACAGTGGTTTCATCCGTGGCGGTGTAATTAATCTAAACCGCGCTGGTGCAGCTTCTCAAATCGTAGATTACAGCGCTAATAACACGTCTTACTCTATCGGTGGCTCATACCTGCTTACTGATAGCCAAACGTTCTTTGCTCGTTACTCGAAAGGTGGCCGTGCAATTGCTGACCGTCTACTTCAAATCGGCGGTACGTTGAATGCTGACGGTAGCTTAACAAGCACTACCTCAGGTTATGATACAACGAAGCAGTTTGAAATTGGTTATAAGTACGGCACAAAAGACCTAATGGTTAATGCAACCTTGTTCGACACGGTGACTGAAGATACACAAGCAGAGGTAACTAGCGGTCTTACATTTATGCGTGAATATGAAGCGACAGGTCTTGAGCTAGAAGGTCGCTGGAATGCAACGGATAACTTCGTCATGTCTGGTAACTTAACGTGGACAGATGCAGAAATTAGCGATGACGTTAACAACGCTGCTTTGGTTGGTAACACACCTCGCCGTCAAGCGGATTGGATTTGGACTATTACGCCAGAGTATGTCACTGACACATGGTCTGTTGGCGCTTCATTACAAGGCTCTACAGAGTACTTTGTTCAAGACAATAATGACCTGAAGCAAGATGGCTACACGCTTGTAAACCTATTTGCTACCTATTGGGTTAATGATCAGTTCTCAGTATCACTTAATATGAACAATGCTACTGATGAGTTCATCATTACTGAATCAGAAGAAGGTTCTGCGGCAGTTGGAAGCTATGTACGTGCACGTCCTCTGAACGGTCGCACAACAGTACTTTCTTTAAAGTATATGTTTGAATAAAACCAAGCGTTCTAACGTGGAAGCACGTTAGAGTATATACAGTAGTGAAACGCCCACTTTTCGAAGTGGGCGTTTTTTTAGTTTTGTTGTTGGTCTAAAATTGCGAGCTGCTTTGCAATAGCTTCTGATAAATCGTCAACTAAGTGACTATGTTTTTTGTGTATTACATGCACGACATCATGTTCGACGAGGGGAATAAACTCTATTCCTGAACGTCTGAAAATGTCTTCCTCAGTATGATCGCTTGGCATAATCGCGTAATCAAAGCGTCCGCCGAGCAGCAGATCAATAACATGATGAAAGTCGTCAAATTCAAAGATATTGGCTTTTAACGCACGGGATTGCTTACCCATATTAAAGAAAAAACGTGTAGTAGCTGCTATGGCGTTGTCAGGATCTTCAATAACATCCTTACTACATTTCGCTCCCCTGATGCACAGCAGAAAAGATGCGCCATGAGAAAGCGCGGGAGGAACAATCATGATATTGTTATCAGGCTGAGCAACAACGTCAAAACGAACGACGTCTGCATCCGTCATACCTTGATTTAAAAGCCGCAGGCCGCGCTCCTCTCCAACCTTTTCGAAGGTCACTCCAATTCCAATACTGCGATATGCGCGCTCAATAAGAGGTTTATAAAAATTGTTTACGCGCGGATGATTTAATTCACCAATTACAAAATGCGAATCATCGTGTTCCGCAACGACTTTTAATGGTGAGACTAGAAGCGTAATAACTAGAAGTGTAATAAAAATAGGAAAGATCTTCTTAGCGCTTGAAGCGAGAAACTTACACGTTCTTTTCACTGCGCGATCCTTTCAGCGATTACCCTAATCCCTTAATGGTAGAGCACAAAATGAACAATGAAAAGAAATGGCAAATAACACAAAAAAGCCCCATCGACTGACAGGGCTTTAATTTAGTAAGCTAAAAAACTCAATACTTATGCGGCGTTTTGACCACCGTCAATCGCTTTTAGCGTTTGTGAAGCTGGTAGCAATTCTAAATCGAATGTGTATTCGTCTACACGAACTGCTAACTTGCGCTTCTCGTTGTAATCATGAAGCTTCGCTGCTTCGTCAGCTGTTACCACGCCTTTTTCTTGTAGCTTGTTAAGTGCATGCTCAAAAGAAATGAACGGCACAACAGGCTCTTTGCGTAGTGCTTTTTGCACTTTGCCTAACAGGTGGGCAACAGCGTGCTTAGCTTTAAATGCTTGCTCATTAATATCGTTGCCATCACCAGGGATAACACGTACAAGATGGGTAAGCTGCTCTTTAACGCTATTATCCTGCATTGA
>CENG01011979.1_pt1 | contig 11091 bp, 10 predicted proteins | sample 530131 | NCBI WGS metagenome assembly CENG01 (sample SAMEA2591057, study PRJEB7988) | marine metagenome | biome: marine biome (ENVO:00000447); feature: surface water (ENVO:00002042) layer; material: saline water (ENVO:00002010), including plankton (ENVO:xxxxxxxx) | depth 5 m
TAAAATGGCCAAAGAAGAATTACTCGAGTTTCCAGGGGTTGTAAAAGAGTTACTTCCTAACGCTACATTCCGAGTTGAACTTGAAAATGGCCATGAAATTATTGCGCATACGGCTGGTAAAATGAGAAAAAACCGTATCCGTGTTCTTGCAGGTGACCGCGTTCAGGTTGAAATGACACCCTATGATTTGACAAAGGGGCGTATAAATTTTCGCCATAAATAACACTTGAAGCTTACACTTGGATCAAGTAGCCCTCGGCGGCTGGATTTGCTTACCCAAATAGGTGTGGTCCCTGATAAAATTCAAGCACCCAACATTGATGAAAGATATAAAAGAGGCGAACTTCCGCGCCACTATTGCAACAGAATAGTATTAGCGAAAATTAATGCACTATCATGTAAGGGAGATGAAGTTACTTTGTGTGGGGACACGACTGTAGCTTTAGGTAGGCGTATTCTGGGCAAACCGAAAGATGCTGACCAAGCAATGGAGTATTTAACTTCTCTCTCCGGTAGAAGGCATCGCGTTATAACGGCAATAGCAGTGCGAAATAGCAAAAAAATTTGGACACAAGATGTTGTCAATACAGTAAAATTTAAGGTTCTCTCGAAAAAAGAAGTTGAAGATTACATTGCAACTGGCGATTGGATTGGAAAAGCTGGAGCCTATGGAATCCAAGGCCATGCTAGTAAATTTATTCCTTGGATAGCAGGTTCTTTCTCGGCAATAGTGGGGCTGCCTCTTTTTGAAACGAATAACTTGTTGACCAAAGCAGGTTATACCATTCGAAGAGTCTTAGAATGAAAGGGAAGATAGCTCTACTTGATTACTTTGATGGGAAAGAGGCAGCTGCATTGCTAATCGATGGTGAATTGCATGATTTTTTTGCAGAACCAGGCGCAAATGCGCCTGGTTCCATCTTTAAGGTGAAAGTTAAACATCAAATAAAAGGAAGTGGAGGAATTTTCGTCGAAAGTCCAGATGGAGATTTCTTTTTGCATAAAACGCAGGGAATAAATTCTGGAGATGTTATTTTAGTCCAAGTCAGCAGTTATGGTGACAGAGAAAAACTTCCTCGCGTTACAACAAAATTACTTTTTAAAAGTAGATATGTAATTGTAACACCGTTTAATGAGGGCTTAAATATAGCGAAGAATATCCAAGATAATGAAAGAAGAATTCAGCTAAAGCAATTAGTTTTAGAGGGGCTTGACCATATACCGTATGGTATGATTATGCGATCATCTTGCGCATCCGCTAATAAGAGTGAAATTATCAGCGACTGTAAAAATACAATAACGACGGCGCAGAATGTATTATCAGCTGAGGATAAACAGATGGGTTTAATACATCGAGCCCCTTCTCCTCATCAATTGGCATGGCGGGAGTGGATTGATATGCCTGCTTTAGATAAAACAAGTGGTACGTTTGCTGAACATGGCGTTTTAGAGTTAATCGATGAATTAAAACATTCAAAAGTAATTCAAAATAATGGTAATTATTACATTGAACCAACAAAGGCCTTTGTAGCGATTGATGTAAATACTGCCGGCGATATATCATTTGCCGCTGGGCTCAAGGCGAATTTGGCGATGGCTAAAGATTTGCCACGTCAACTGCGTTTGAGAGGGTTGGGTGGGCAAATAGTCGTAGATCCTGCTCCGATGTTGCGGCAAGACCGTAAAATAGTTGAAAACGCTCTTAAGTCCGCGCTGAGGAAGGACACCATAGAGACTAATTTTGTCGGTTGGACGGCAATGGGCTTGATCGAATTACAGCGCGCAAGAGTTCGCCCTAATTGGTTAACGCGATAAGTTACATTTCTTTAACTATTAATTCTTAGGGTTTAAACTGCGGTATCTTTGTAGTTTATCTCTTTTTTATCCTCTCCAAGCCGACCGCGTCGAATATGGAGTCTATTTAGAGCATTTAAATACGCTTTAGCTGACGCAACTACAGTGTCAGTATCTGCGGATTGGCCTGTAGAAATATTTCCTTTGTCGTCCATCCGAACAGTCACTGTAGCTTGTGCGTCCGTTCCCTCTGTTACTGCATGAACTTGATATAGCTGCAATTTCGCACTGTGAGGATAAAGCGCTTTAACTGCATTAAAAGTTGCGTCAACTGGTCCATCACCCGTAGCATCAGTCGATACCTCATTACCATCAATTACTAAGATCATTTTGGCACTTTGTGGCCCATGAGTTCCACATATAACCTCTAAAGATTTTAAAACTATGTGATCATTTTCTGTATCTTCTCCAGCACGCATAAGCGCAATAAGGTCTTCGTCATAAACCTCTTTTTTTCTATCGGCTAATTCTTTGAAACGCACAAACACATCTTTTAATTGATTATCCGCCAACTGATAACCCAAATCTTCCAATTTAGCTCTCAGAGCTGCCCGCCCTGAGTGTTTTCCTAAGACAAGATTTGTTTCAGACAATCCTATATCTTCAGGGCGCATTATTTCAAAAGTTTCAGAGTTTTTTAGCATTCCGTCTTGGTGTATGCCACTTTCATGGGCAAATGCATTTTTGCCAACAATTGCTTTATTAAATTGGACTGGAAAACCTGAAACTGTTGCAACTCTCCTTGAGAGATTCATTAATTTAGTTGCATCTATTCTTGTGTGGTAAGGCATTATATCGCCTCTCACTTTGAGTGCCATTACAACTTCTTCGAGTGCAGTATTGCCAGCTCGTTCGCCAAGTCCATTAATTGTGCACTCTATTTGCCGAGCCCCTCCTTCTACCGCTGCAAGAGCATTGGCCGTGGCCATACCTAAATCATTGTGACAGTGAGTTGCAAACACGACCTCATCTGCCCCTGGGACTTTCTCGATTAGCATACGAATTAAATCAGCGGATTCGACTGGTGCAGTATAGCCTACAGTGTCAGGAATGTTTATGGTTGCAGCGCCGGCCCTTATTGCTATTTCTACCACGCGCATCAAGTAATCATGTTCTGTTCGAGTTGCATCCATAGGAGACCATTGAACATTGTCGCATAAGTTTCGAGCATGTGTAACTGTATCGTGAATTAGCTCAGCCATCTGGTCTTTATCAAGATTTGGAATGGCGCGGTGTAATGGCGACGTTCCAATAAACGTGTGTATCCGAGGTGCACTAGAATTTTTCACAGCTTCCCAACACCGGTCAATATCTTTGTAATTAGCCCGAGCTAAACCACATATCGTAGAATTTTTTGAGCGTCGAGCGATTTCACTGACCGCTTTAAAGTCTCCTTCTGAGGCAATCGGGAACCCAGCCTCTATGATATCGACACCCATTTCATCCAATAGCTCAGCAATTTCAAGTTTTTCGTCATGGGTCATAGTTGCTCCTGGTGACTGTTCGCCATCACGGAGAGTGGTGTCAAAAATTACTACCCTGTCACTATAGTTATTATTTTTCATTTGGAATCTCTATGTTTGGTATTTAAAAATAAGTTCGATGCGGTCATTGTCTCCTCTGAGCGGACGCACCTTTCTGGCACGCTCAGAGGCTGCCTAGTATCAGATTTTGACGTTGATCTATTACCTTACAAATTTTGGACATTGAACTCATTTACACCAAGACGTTTCTTGAGGGAGAACTTATACATGCATTGGTCTAAAAGAAAACAATAAAATAATTTTTGATCGTAAAGTGTGTGCAGTAGACACATAGCGCATCAGGTTATATTTTATATATCGAGTGAGATTTTAAAGAGGCTAATAGTTTTGAACAAGCAAATGGAAGAAAGAATAGAAAAAATTGAAGCAGTGATTTCTAATTTGGTGCGCAATAGCGAAGATTTGTCCGATATTGTTGCGGCTCAAGATAAAGAAATATCCAGAATTAAGGATAGCCTACAGTGGCTTCTGGAGAGAGACTTTGAACGTCAAAATGCCGAAAATACGGTTACAGATGAAAAACTTCCACCACATTGGTAGATACGAAAGCAATTGTCATTCTATCGAAGCTAAAGTAGGCTTTATTAAAAAATAAAATAAAGCACAAATGGGCGTACTATGAAATTTTTTGTTAAGTTATTTCTATCAGCATTTTTGGTGTTTTCAGTTCCCTTCAGTGTTGGTGCTCAAGATGATGTTGTCGTTACAAAGCAATATGACGATGGTGGTATGTATGAGGGTACCTTTAAAAACGGTGTTCAGCATGGAATAGGAACATATCGTTTGCCGAATGGATATGAGTATAGCGGCGAATGGGTTGACGGCGAGATTCTGGGAGTTGGTGTAGCAAAATTCCCAAATGGCTCTGTATATGAAGGAAATTTTATAAAAGGTAAACCGGAGGGCTCTGGCAAAATAATTTTTGCAGACGGGGGAACTTACGAAGGAACTTGGTTAGATGGAAAAATAACTGGTCAGGGTATAGCTGTTTACGCAAACGGATCTCGGTTCGAGGGCGGATTTTTGGAAGCAATGCATCATGGGCAAGGTGTCATGACTAACTCTGATGGCTATGTATATGACGGTGATTGGGTAAATGGCGTCAAGGAAGGTTCAGCGAAAATTACCTACCCCGATGGATCAGTGTATAGCGGAAGTGTCATTCGCGGAGCTCGAGAAGGTAAAGGGACCCTTGAGATGCCAGAAGGTTTGATCTTTGAGGGCTTTTGGAAAAATGGTGAGATTAACGGATTAGGGAAATTAACTCAGCCAAATGGCGACATCTACAAAGGTGAACTTTCTAATGGAAAAAGAAACGGTAACGGGGTTGTAGAGTATGCAAACGGCGACATATATGATGGAGAATTTAAAGAAGATCAAAGAGCAGGTCAGGGCACTTTCCTAGGTTCTGATGGCTATAAGTATGTAGGGGAGTGGGCCGAGGGGCAAATTCAAGGTGCGGGTGAAGTTACTTATCCTGATGGTTCATTCTACGCAGGTAATTTTGTAAATGGATTAGCTAGTGGTACTGGTAAAATTCAATATCCAGATGGCTCTTTGTACGAGGGAGAGTGGAAGGCTGGGGTTATCGAGGGTATAGGCCGCGCTCAGTATTCAAATGGGGTCGTTTATGAGGGTGGATTTAAAAATGCCCGTAATCATGGTTTTGGAATAATGGATTATGGAAATGGATACATTTACGAAGGTGATTGGAAAGATGGTAACCGCCATGGCAAGGGGGTGTCAAAATTTGCCGATGGAATGGTTTATGAAGGGGATTATTTGAACGGCAAACGCCATGGTGTAGGTAAAATCACTCTTGCGGATGGCTTTAGATATGAGGGTGAATGGTTGGCTGGTGAAATAACTGGTAAGGGCATCGCCACTTATTCAAATGGAGATGTTTATGAAGGAACTTTCGTTAATGGGCGCCGCCAAGGTCAAGGCACAATCAAATTTGCAAACGGAAGGTCGGCTAAAGGTAATTGGCAAGATGGTGCACTTATTGAGTCCGGGACTTCAGTAACCGATACGGATATTGAGGCATCTACTGGCAATGAATGATATTAACTGCGATTAAATCATACGATTTTTTGAAATATCAGAAAGAATTTTTTTGGCTTTAGCTAAGGTCGCAGATTTTAGATTTGCGTCCTGTCTTTCCCAATTGCGGTACATTTGTCTCATTCTAGGGTTTGAAGAAAATTTTTCTTCATGCCTAATAAGGAAATCCCAGTATAGGGCATTAAATGGACAGGCTCGATCGCCCAATTTGTCTTTAACGTCGTAATGGCAACTCTTACAATAGTTTGACATTCTACTTATGTATGCACCGCTACTGATGTACGGTTTTGATGCGACCACCCCTCCATCAGAAAATTGGCTCATTCCCAAAGTATTGGGTGCCTCAACCCACTCAAAAGCGTCGATGTACACAGAAAGATACCAACGATGAACTTCTTTTGGGTCAATATCTGCTAGAAGAGCAAAGTTGCCCGTGACCATAAGACGCTGTATATGGTGAGCATACGAGTACTTCTTAGTTTGTAGAACAGCTTGAGATATGCACTGCATTTTTGTATCGCCACTCCAATAAAAACTTGGGAGTTTTGCCTTTGCATTTAAATAATTTTGATTGATATAATCCGGACCCTTTAGGAAATAGATTCCTCTAATGTATTCGCGCCATCCAATTATTTGCCGAATGAAACCTTCCACAGCGTTTAATGGCGCAAGACCAGTAATAAAAGCCTTTTCCACCTTTCGGCAGGTTTCTAAGGGATCGAGTAGTCCGGTGTTAAGGTACAACGAAATAAGGGCGTGATATAGAAACGGTTCGCCAAGCATCATAGCGTCTTGATAGTCCCCAAATAACGGTAGTGAATTTTTTATGAATTTATCAAGAGCGACGTTAGCGTCGTCAGGTGTTACTGCGTAATTGAAAGGATATACGTCACCAAAGTGCGAATTGTACCTTGCATTAACAAGAACCAAAACATCTTCCGTTATTTTGTCGTTATTGAATTCAGTAGGTGCTGGACTGATAATTTTTTTAGGTGGTGACTTTCGATTTTCTTGATCGAAGTTCCATTTGTCGCCAATGGGTTTATCACCATCCATTAATAAACCGGTCTTTCTTCTCATCTCACGATAAAAAAATTCCATTCTCAATGTTTTTTTGTCATGTGCCCAATTTTCAAATTCTACCTGTGATGCAATAAAGCGATCATCTTCGATCATTTTAACCTCTAATGGCGCTTCATTAAGTAGTTCTATTAGACGCCACTCACCCGGTTTTGTAACGATCAGTTCATTTGCGCCTACTTCGTCCGCGTATCGAAGAATTTCGCCCAAAATGTTTTGAGAATTCTGCGGATCATCGACTTTACTGTATAAAACTTTCCAACCAGATGCCCAGAGAGTATTTGCAAAATGCCTCATAGCTGAAAAAATAAAAGCGATTTTTTTAGGATGATGATTAACATATTCTGCTTCAGCATCCGCTTCGGCCATTATTATTACATCCTTTGATTTGTCTGCTTGCCTAATTGCTGCCAAATCCAAAGTTAATTGATCTCCCAAGACGAGGATTAGGTTTGGTTTTACCACGGGATCTCCTTATTAGCCCAATCAAAAAATTTCCCCGTGTGAGATGTGTCCTTATTAAGAGTTACATCTAAAATATTTTGAGCTGCTTCTGCTGGCGTTTGCTTTGGATAATTACTCGAATATTTATGGGTAAGATTTGTATCAACGGTCCCTGGATGTATAGCGAGCAAACAAGCTTTTGGGTGAGATCTGGATAATTCAATAGAAAAACTTTTAACAATTTGGTTCACTGCGGCCTTGGCTGCTCGATAAGAATACCATCCTCCCAATTTATTATCTTCAATTGATCCGACTCTGGCTGATAATACTGTAACTATTGAAGATGACTTTTTATCTAAAAGTAACCTTATATGTTTTAAAACTAGAGCTGGGCCGATAGTGTTTGTAACAAAATGGTCAATCATATTGCATTGTGAGAGGTGGTTTATTGATTTTTCTGGCGTGCTTTTAATTTCTAAAGCTCCTGTGGCTATTAGGATATAATTAAATGGGCCTCTCACAGAACTTAAAGAAGACCGCACGCTGTCTTCATTTGTGATGTCAAATTGATCTAAAGATCGAGAGAGGCTGGTAACATCCCAGTATTGCTTCTTTAAATTGTTTGCTACTGCGCTTCCTATTCCACCAGACGCGCCTAATATTAAAGCTCTCTTCATTACCTTGGAGATAGATGCCCGCAAGTAACATTCAAGAAGATTTCTTGCTCATTTGCTTACTCTGTAATAAATCATGCCGAGAAAATATGATTTGGGGTCCATTTCAGATGGCGAAGGACAAAAAACAATCACGACCAAAGGCCGAAACTCCTAAAGGTTTTCGTGACTATTTTGATCAAGAAGTTTCTGAAAGAAACGAGATGCTGCAGCAGGTTGCGCGAGTCTACCATCATCACGGCTTTGATGCACTGGAAACATCAGCAGTTGAAAACGTTGACGCGCTGGGGAAGTTTTTACCAGATGTCGATCGACCAAATGACGGAGTATTTGCGTGGCAAGAAGATGACAATTCATGGCTCGCGTTACGTTATGACTTAACTGCTCCTCTTGCTCGTGTTTATGCCCAATACAGAAATGAATTACCCAACCCGTATCGTAGGTATGCAATGGGACCTGTTTGGAGGAATGAAAAACCAGGGCCGGGGCGTTTTAGACAGTTCTATCAATGTGATGCAGATACAATTGGAGCTTCAAATGTATCGGCGGATGCTGAAGTTTGTGCAATGTTGGCAGATGCCTTAGAAGAGGTCGGGATACCTTTTGGCGATTATATGGTGCGGATAAATAATCGAAAAATTCTTAATGGTGTCTTGGAAATGATCGGGCTTGAAAATCAGGCAGAGCGCCTTGCAGTGTTAAGGGTTATTGATAAATTTGATAAGGTTGGCGTTCAGGGAGTAGAAGAACTTTTAGGCTCTGGTAGATTGGATGCTTCAGGGGCATATATTGATGGTGTCGGGCTGTCAAAAGATCAAGCTGCGCCTGTTGTTGCATTTCTTACTGCAAAGGGTGACACAAATGAAAAAACACTTTTGAATTTACGGGACGTGGTTGGGAATTCGAGTACTGGTCTCGAGGGTATATCAGAATTGGATATGATGGCCGAATTTCTAACTGTAGGCGATTATACCTCTAAACGGGTTCAGCTGGACCCATCTGTTGTAAGAGGTTTGGAGTATTATACGGGTCCGGTATTTGAGGCAGAGTTAACATTCGAGATATATGACAAAAAGGGAAGAAAAAGACAATTTGGCTCTGTTGCAGGTGGAGGGCGATACGATGACTTAGTTAAACGCTTCACTGGGCAAACTATTCCAGCGACTGGCGTTTCTATTGGGGTAGATAGACTTATGGCTGCACTGCGGGATAAAGCAGGATCTAGAATTGATACAATTGGGCCAGTTGTTGTAACGGTTATGGATCGAGAAAGGCTCAATGATTACATACGTATCGTGTCAGAATTAAGGTCTGCTGGTATTCGTGCAGAAATGTATTTCGGAAACCCGAAGAATTTTGGCAACCAATTGAAGTATGCTGACAAACGGCGTTCACCCCTGGCCATCATAGAGGGCAGTGAGGAAAGAGATAAGGGCCTTATCCAAATTAAAGACTTAATATTGGGCACGCAACTTGCCAAAAGCGCCACCTTGGAAGAATGGAAGGAAAGGCCAAGTCAATTTACTGTGCCCAGAAACGAAATGGTTTCTACGGTGCAAGAGATGCTGAAAGCTTTGAAAAAGTGAATGAGCAGAAACAGATAGAAATTGAAGCAGACCGGATTTTACGGTTATTTTCGAATTCAGGAGCAAAAATAGTACAGCCGACTATTTTGCAGCAGGCCGATACTTTGCTGGATTTATATGGTGAGGATATCCGGGCACGTGCGTATGTTACAAGTGATCCCTTTAATGGTGAGATGATGTTGCGGCCTGATTTTACAGTACCTATTGTAAAAGCCCACATGAACGATTTATCAGGGAATGAAACTGCCCGTTATGCTTACTGTGGTAAGGTATTTCGACGGCAGGAAAAAAACTCTGATCGAGCGAGTGAATATTTGCAGGTAGGTTATGAGATTTTCGATCGCACAGACGTGATCCAATCTGATGCGGATGCTTTTTGTAGAATAAAAAATGCTTTGAGCGATTTGCCTCTCAAAGTTGCTACCGGTGATATTGGTATACTAATGGCTGCTGTATCTGGTTTGAAAACGACCGATAGACGCAAAAAATCTCTGTTGCGCCATATATGGCGCCCTCAAAGATTTAAAACTATTTTAGAAAAATTTACGGATGAAGTGAGCTTATCAACTAAACGATTTGATAGTTTTGACGAAGAAAAAAGTTTTGAGAACCAAGCTAAAGAAATTGGCTTAAGAAGCAAGTCTGAGATAATTGAGCGTATTGAAAGTTTACGGCAAGATAGTAAAGTATCTCCAATTTCTAAGACAGAGTTGGGGTTAATAAATTCATTGCTTAATATTGGCGACAAATGTCCTCAAGCATTAACTGAGCTTAAAAATCTATTACCTGATATGCCTGCTCTTCAGAGTGCTATCGAAAAATTTGAAAAACGACTGACAGCCCTGGATCATGCTAATGTTAATCTATCTTCAATTGATTTTGAGGCAAGCTACGGTAGGACTTCTATGGAATATTACGATGGATTTGTTTTTGGCTTTTACTCGGATAGCTACGCTGATCTTCCTCCAATAGCTACAGGTGGAAGATACGATGCTCTAACCAAGCATATTGGTAAGGGTCGAGAGATTCCTGCCGTTGGAGGTGTAGTCCGACCGGATTTAATAGTGAAATCGAAGGGTTTTGAAACCAATGGTTAAGCTAGGTGTGCCTTCGAAAGGAAGATTGATGGAGGAGACTTTTTCCTGGTTTGACTCGCGTGGGGTGCATCTAGAGCGTACGGAGTCTAAAAGGGAATATGCAGGATACGTTAAAGGTATACAGGGCATAGAACTTTTACTTCTGTCAGCGAGTGAAATTCCCACAGAGTTAAATGAGGGTCGAATTCACTTTGGTGTCACTGGATCAGATTTAGTATGTGAAAAAGTACCCAATTGGGGTCAAAATTTAGAAGCCATAAAGTATCTGGGCTTTGGCTTTGCAGATCTTGTACTGTCTGTGCCGAAATTCTGGATAGATGTAGATACTCTAGATGATCTTGATTCTGCAGCCGAAGCTTTTCGAGAGAAACATGGGTTTCGTTTGCGTATCGCTACTAAGTACCATTACCTTGCTCGAGAGTTTTTAAAGTCAGCGGGTGTAGCTGATTATCAACTTGTTGATAGCCAGGGAGCCACCGAGGGTACTGTGAAAAATGAGACGGCTGAAGCTATAGCTGACATAACTTCTACTGGAGAAACATTAAAAGCAAACCACTTGAAAATTTTAGATGATGGGCTGATTCATAGCTCTGAAGCCACTTTGTTCAAGTCTAAGTCCGCATTTTTTAGTGAGAAACAAAGAGCTGCCGCAAGTACTTTTTTGACACTTATTTTAAGTGACTAAATAACACCAATTTTTGCCAACTCACCAGCTAATTCAGGTGGAAGTTCATCGTCCGAGTCACGG
>CENG01123813.1_pt1 | contig 11029 bp, 13 predicted proteins | sample 530131 | NCBI WGS metagenome assembly CENG01 (sample SAMEA2591057, study PRJEB7988) | marine metagenome | biome: marine biome (ENVO:00000447); feature: surface water (ENVO:00002042) layer; material: saline water (ENVO:00002010), including plankton (ENVO:xxxxxxxx) | depth 5 m
AAAATTTTTCAATTTCTTTACTTATGGAAATATCAAATTCCATCGGTTTTTCGTTTCTGAAATAAATTTTTTTAATCTTAATATCAGAGTCGACTGCTAAAGCAATTTCTTTAACACCCTCGATAATGAATTCCCTTTCCTTTTTATTAAATTTATTATTGGATAGTTTTTTAAGTTTTTTAAAATGAGAATTCTGTAGACTTTTAATAATTTTCATCTAAAATAAATTTATCCTTTCCGTCAAATGTAGAAAGTAGAAGCCATACAACATCATTGTAAGAATTCACCCCCTTTTTTTGTCCTTGTGTTTTTAAAAAAAAATCGAATATACTTCTCTGTGTTTTTTGAAATATATTAGCGTAGTACATCCAAAAATTTGAAACTCTTGAAAGATCTATTTTAACTTCATTATCTAAAGCCACATATATACCTTGGGCAAGATTCGGATTAATTTTTTTAAGCTCGTAGTATAAATATCGAAAAGCAAAAAAACAAGCCGAATATTTAATTTCAATATTATCATTATTATAGGCATTTAAAAAGCCTATAAAGTTTGCATTACTTTCAGAGGCAAACCCTTGCTTATGAGCTAATTCGTGATATGCTGTAATTGGAACTAGAATTTCTGGAATTCTGGAGTTAACATTCGCCTCATTGGTAAATGGATTAAAGTATCCTTTAATTCCCAGATAACTTAAAATTAAACTGACACTAGAATACTTAAACTTATCATTTTCAGATTCGATCAAATCTTTATAGGAAATTAAATGGTCCTCCTTATTTTTCTTTGTAAAATTTATCTCTTTTCTTAATTTATTGCACTGAATAGAAAAGTATTTTGTTAAGTTTTTAACCTTTTTCTCACTGATCACATTCTCTTTTGCAATAGATCTTTCTAAAGGAGGTCTGTAATAATTTAACCCCCACGATACATAAAAAAAACAGATAACAATTAAAGTTGAACTTATTATGAAATTAATTGATATTGTTTTTCTAAAGAAATAAAATATTGTACAACATATAAAGGAAAAATAAAGTATTTCCCCTATAGCAAGGTCACTTAAGTTAAAAAATAAATTTTTAAAGAAAATCATTTTTTTGTACAATAAGTTTGAATAGTAAGTATTTACTGTGTTGGGGTTGTTTTTCAATAAAAAAAATGAAATTAAAAAGATTAAAAAAGCTAAAATTTTACCTATGATAATGTTGTATTTATTATTTTCAATCTATAACCTCAACTATTTTAACCTCAAATATAAGATTTGATTTTGGAGGTATACCTCTAACACCTTTCTCTCCGTAAGCCAGTTGATATGGTAAAAATAAAAATGCCTCGTCACCTTCTTTTAAATATCTTAAACCCTCCTTAAAACCTTGTATCATTTGTGCTTCTGGACTGATATCACACAAAATTGGAGTGTATGCTCCAGCTGATTTCTTCTGTTCATTTACTAAAAATAAACTTTCAGCAACTTCCAACATGCTTGTGTCCAACAAATTTCCATTTTCAAAATAAACTGCATAATGAGCTCTTGCCTTATTGGTAGAACTTATTTTAGGTCCATTTCCATTTTTAGTAATAATATAATTTAGTCCTGAAGAGGTCTTTATAACATATTTTTTAAGATTACTAAACATCTCTGTGTTTTCAAGTCTTTTAATTTCTCTTCTTTCTTCAATCTCTACCTTATTCTTTTCTAGATTTGAAAAATAATCTGAAAATATCTTAGGTGCATTAAAATTTTTTGCATCTGTTCCTATTCTAATTATTTTAACATCTTGGATTGTGTCATTTTGTTGTATAGAGTCTACAACATTTAATCCATCAATAACTTTTCCAAATACGGTATGTTTTCCATCTAACCAAGGCGTTTCTTTGTGAGTTATAAAAAATTGACTTCCATTAGTGTTTTTTCCTGCATTAGCCATCGATAAAATTCCTGCACTATCGTGCCTCAAATCAGTTATTTCGTCGTCAAATCTATAACCCGGACCACCCGAACCAGAGGCTGTGGGATCCCCAGCCTGTATCATAAAATCTTTAATAACTCTATGGAAAATTATTCCATTATAAAACTTTTTATTCGCATAATCATCAGAAACAAATTCATTTTCCCCTTCTGCTAAAGAAACAAAATTTGCAACTGTATTTGGTGTTTTTTCTTTTGTAAGTTCTATTAAAATATCTCCTTTGTTTGTTGAAAACATAGCATACAAACCGTCATCTAAGTGAGAAAATTTATTATTGCATTGAACAATAAAAAAAGAAATAAAAAGCAAAATTTTTCTGTACATTTAAAAATTAATTATTACTAGTTTTTAACGAAATTAAGTTAATCTCTATAATAAGAGGCTCATTTGGAATAATTTTTTCACCATCACCTTGATATCCATAACATAAAAACGAGGGCATTAAAAAGATCCCAGTCTCTTCAGTCCTCAATTCCTTGACTCCATACCTTAAAGCTGGCAGAATCTCTTCTTTGTCCACAACATATTTTATAGGATCGAAATTATCATCTTTGTATATGTCATTTCCATTTAAATCAAAAATATTAAAGAAAAATTCAACCTCATCTCCAGTCTTAGGTTTTAGATTTTTTTCTGATGATTTTAATATTTTAAACCAAAATCCTTTATTAGAAATATTATACTTTGATTTCGAATCTTTTTCAATTATTTTGAGAAAACTAATTTCTTCTCTTTTGTTAATTTGAATATTCCTAATAACCGACTTATTCAGAAAGTCGTTTTTTTTTGAATTTAACGGTTCTCTAGATTCAGTTTGATCACAACCCAAACAAAAAAAAATATTGATCAGAAAAAAAAAATTTAATTTTTTCATACTCTGAGAAAATCCTTAATTGATAAAATGAATTTATTTTCTGTCTCTATAATTGAATCATTTGAAAAACCTCCAGAAGCATTTTTATGTCCACCACCATTAAAATATTTCTTAGCAAATTTGTTTACATCAATTTTATTTTTTGATCGGAATGAAATTTTTATAATATTTTCATCACTATCTTCAATAAATATAACGGAAACAATAACACCTTCAATTCGAAGTCCGTAATTAACAAAACCCTCAGTATCACCTTTTTTGAAGTTATATCTTTTTAGATTCTCTTTTGATAAAATTGTATAAGCAACACTTAGATTTTCAATCAGTTTTAAATTTTTTAATGTAATCGATAAAAGACGTGTTCTATTAAGAGAAAAATTGTCATAAATCTTTTCATGTATTTTTGTGTGATTAATACCCTTTTTAAATAATTCAGAAATTATAGTATGTGTGTCACCTGAAGTTAATGGAAACCTAAATGATCCTGTATCTGTTAAAATACCTGAATATATATATGTTGCAATTTTTTTGTCAATCAACTTATGATTAATTGATTTCATTACATTGTAGACAAGTTCACAGGTAGAGCCAATTTGTGGTTTTGACAAAGAGAGGGTTGAGAATTTTTCTGGTGATTCGTGATGATCAATCATTACTATAGGTAAATTATTTTTTTCTATTTCTTTACTTAAAATGCCTATCCGTTTCAAGGAATTAAAGTCCAAAGCAAAAATAATTTCATACTTTAACAAGTATTCTTTTATTTTATGAGGGCTCTCCTCATATGAAACAATGTCATGATTCTTTATCATCCAATTTAGGTAATTCGGAGGTGAGTTTGGTAAAATAATCTTCGTTCTTTTCCCAAGTTTAGTCAAAAACCTAGATAGAGCCATCGAAGACCCTAATGCATCGGCATCAGGATTTTTGTGAGGTATAATCAAACATTTTGTTACACCATCAAGAACTTTATTTAATTTTTGAGAAAAATCTAAATACATATTAACAAAGATACCAAAGACTTAAGATAATTTTTAATAATCATTTCAAATTAAAATGTTTTAAAAAATTTATTTCTTTAAATTTAAAAAATGAAAAACAACCTAACATTTACAATGATTAAGCCCGACGCTATGGAAAATGGTTATACGGGTGAAATCCTTTCCATGATATTAAAATCTGGTTTTCGTATATCAGCATTAAAACTAATTCATCTCACAAATCATCAAGCAGAGATTTTTTATAATATTCACAGGAAAAAACCATTTTTTGATGAACTAGTAACCTTTATGACAAGGAGTCCAATTATTGTTGCAGTATTGAAAAAAAATAATGCAGTTGAAGATTTCAGAAAATTAATTGGTTCAACCAATCCAGAAGATGCTGAAAAGGGAACTGTTAGAAAGTTATTTGCAACTTCTATGGGTGAGAACGCTATACATGGTTCTGACTCCGAAGATAATGCTCATATCGAGTCTTCATTTTTTTTTAATAAAAATGAGATGTATTAGATAAAAACAATTTTTTTTATTTCATTACTTCCAACTTCTTTATTGAAATTTTCGATTATCTTATCTATTCCATAGGAGAGTTCCTGTTTCAATACGGAAGAATTTATTTTTAAGAATAAAATATTGTCCTTTATATAAATGTTTTCGGTGTATTGGCTTACATTTTCACCTATTACGTTTGACCAAACTTTATTAAGAAAAACCTTTCGTAACCCGCCACTTAAGAGTTTGTTATAGCTAATTTTTTGAATTATGCTTCTAACAGAATGTGATTCCTTAAAACGAAATTTTTTCATTTAATTTATCTCAAATCTTTTATAGTGATATTCGAATTTATTATTAGAAATAACTAATTCTTTTTTTGTTAATTTTTTAATTATTTCTTTCCAATTGTTAGTTTCTGTAATATAGTTTAAATAAATTAAACCATTATTTTTTTTAATTTCAAAATTGATTTCATCAAATGACGAGGAAAAAGTTTTGTTGAAATTAGGTTTTAGTTTTTTTTTTGTCCCTGTTGAGTCAGAATCAAAGGTATAATAATCAACAACAGGAGACTCTCCTTGGGGGTAAAACACTTCACCTTTCGACGATACCGAGTAAATTTCCCACATGCCTTCAATAGCTTTGATGTCATCAATTGTATTTATTTTACAATATGTGAAATTTAAAAAAAGCAGAAATATTAAAAAACTAATTTTCTTCATTTATAATTTTAAAAAATTTCATGGATTTTATGTGAAAGATTAGTGGTTTCTATTGCGTTTGATACTCTTTTTCTGTCTGTATCTGTAATAAAAATTTGTCCAAAATATTTTTCTTCAATAAGTTGCATAATTAATTCCACTCGTTTTTGGTCTAATTTGTCAAAAATATCATCCAAAAGTACAATTGGTTTTACATCCAGTTTTTTTTTCAAAAATTCGTATTGAGCTAATTTAAGAGATATAAGCAAAGATTTTTGTTGTCCCTGACTACCAAATTTTTTAATTTGATAACCATTTAATAATAATTCTAAATCGTCTTTATGAGGGCCTTGGGTTGTAAATTGAAACATCAAATCTCTTTCAAGTGAATCTTTAATTAAATCCTTATAATTGTTGTTATTAAGTTGGCTTTTGAAATTAATTTCAACTGACTCTTTATTTTCTGAAATCAAAACGTAGTAAGATTTGAATATTTTTTTATAAATATCAATAAACAATTTTCTTTTTTCATGAATTATGTTTCCTAAATCAATAATTTTTTCGTCATATATCTCTAAAACACCCATATCTAATTTTGGTTTTTTATAGTTCATTTTAAGCAACGCGTTTCTCTGCTCCAATATTCTTTTATAGCTAATTAAATCTGCCAGAAATTTTTTATCAGTTTGACTAATTATCCCATCCATTAAATTTCTTCTAAATATGCTTCCTCCATAAATTAAATCATTATCATAAGGAGATACCATTACAAGAGGAAATTGTCCAATGTGCTCAGAAATTTTTTTAAATAATTTTCCATTTCTTTTAAAAACCTTTGTTTTTCCTTTTTTGTAACTAAAGTTTAAGTTTTCTTGACTATTATTTTTGTTAAATAATCCTTGAATCATATAAAATTTTTTTCCAAATTTAATATTCGATATAGATGAGGAATTAATAAAGCATTTTCCAAGACAAAGATGGTAAATCGAACTTAAAATATTTGATTTACCAACTCCATTATCTCCAACCATACAAACTACATTCTCTTTAAATAGAAAATTTCTTGAATCAATGTTTTTATAATTGGTTATTGATAGCTCTTCTAATCTCATCTAAAAAGCAAAGATAAAACCAACGCTGAATTTATAACTTAAATAACATAATATTATTTAGTTATTATCATTTGTTGTTGAAGAATAAAGTTTAAATTTGCCCAATTATGGCAACTTATAATAAAAGAGGTGGAAAAAAAATTAATTCCAAAAGAAAGGTTTTAAATAAGAAAAACCTTGAGAGTACTACAGCAGAAGTTTTTGAAAGTCTCGATTCTGGAGCTACAAAGACTGAAAAATTTGTAGCTAAATATCAAAGCCTAATATTCTCTAGTGTTGTTTTAATTGCTATTTCTGTATTTCTCTACCTAGCTTATAAAACGTTTGTACTTGAGCCGAAAAATGAGGACGCTATAACTGAACTCAATCAAGCTCAATATTATTTTAACCTTGCACTAAATAATGAACAACAGAACGATTTATTTAATTCCGCAATAAATGGTGGCGGAGGAAAATTTGGTTTTTTAGACATAATTCAAAACTATGAAAATACACCTTCATCAAATCTAGCAATATTTAGCACGGGAATGTCTTACTTAAATTTAAAACAATATGATAAAGTAATTGAATATCTTAAAGACTTTGAGTCAAAAGATGTTTTGTTATCATCAATCGCAAAAGGAGTATTAGGAGATGCTTATCTTCAAATAGGTGATCAAAAAAACGCTCTGCTAAGTTATGATAAGGCTTCTAGTTTTGAAGAAAACATTTTCACAACACCAAAATATTTGTATAAGGCTGGTCTTTTATCCCTTAGATTAGGAGAAAAAAAAACTGCATTAGAGTATTTTAAAAAAATCAAAAGTGACTTTCCTGACTCCAAGGAAGGGAAGTTCATAGATATTCAAATTGCAAAAACAGAATAAAATTATGAGTTATTCTGGTTTTAATATTCCCAAAAGAGAAGACAAAACTACTTTTTCTTCAGGAAAAAAATATAAGATTTCATTGATAGTTTCTGAATGGAATAGTCAAATTACTTCTAAACTTTTAAAAGGAGCAGTTGAAACTCTTACCCAAAGTGGTATCACTAATGAAAACATATTTATCACTAAAGTACCTGGCAGTTTTGAGTTAATTTTTGAGGCAAAAAAAAAATCAAAAGATTCAAAATTTGATTCAATAATTGTTATTGGTTGCTTGATTAAAGGAGATACAAAGCACTTTAAATATTTATGTAGCTCCATTTCTTATGCTATTGCCAGAATTAATTTAAAATCTTTAATTCCCGTCATTTTTTGTGTTTTAATGGACAATAATGTCGAACAATCAATTGAAAGGTCCGGTGGTAAACTTGGAAATAAAGGCTCTGATGCAGCCTTTACATCAATAAAAATGATGGAATTAAATAATTGATAGTTCATCTATGGTGTTTAAAAATTCTTTTTTCAAACTAAATAGGAATAGAAAATTCAATTATATACCACGTTATTTCAAAGAAAAAAATGAATCAACAGATCATTCTATAGACTCACGAATAAGAAGTAGCAGAGAGAATTTAATTACTAATAATCGAAGTAGTTTTTGGAATCAAGAAAGGATAAAAAATAGAACAAAAGGAAACCGTTCTTTTAATAAAGTTTTTATCATAACACTATTTTTACTTTTTTTTATATTTTTTTACATTATTGATTTTGATTTTTCAATTTTTATAAAGTATTGATGAAAGATATTATTAAAATCCTTCCAGAAAATGTATCAAATCAAATTGCTGCTGGTGAAGTTGTACAAAGACCAGCTTCATTAATTAAAGAACTCGTTGAAAATTCAATTGATGCGTTATCAAACAGAATTCAAGTTTTTTTAAATGAATCTGGTAAAAAAACAATTAAAGTTGTGGATAATGGAATAGGAATGAGTAAAAATGACTTGATGGACTGTGTTCTTAGGCATGCGACTTCAAAAATCACTGAAACAAAAGATCTATTAAATATAAATTCTAAAGGATTTAGAGGAGAAGCGCTCTCTTCAATTGCTTCAGTATCTCATCTAGAAATTGTAACTAGACGCAAAGTCGATGATTTTGGGCATAAATTAAAGATTAAAGGAGGCAAAATCCATTCATGTGAAAAGGTTGTTTCTCAAGTTGGAACTCATGTTTTAGTTAAGAATTTATTTTTTAATGTACCTGCTAGGAGAAATTTTTTAAAATCTGACTCAGTAGAATTGAGACATATAATTAATGAATTTCGCAGAATAGCAATTGCGCATTGTGATTTAAATATTTCATTAAGCCATAAAAAATCAGAAATTTTTAATTTATATAAATCAAATATTCAGGTTCGTATAAAAAATATTTTTGGAAATAAAATTGAGGAAAACTTAGTGCCAATCAAAGAAAAAACATCTTTTGTAAAATTAAACGGATACATAATTAAACCTGAAGCATCAAAAAAAACCAGGGGAATGCAATTTTTATTTGTAAATAACAGATATATTAAAAATAATTTTCTTTTCCATGCTATAAACAAGGCATATGAAGGGCTTTTACCTGAAAAGAATTATCCTGGCTTTTTCATTTTTTTAACAGTTGAACCTTCATCAATAGATATTAATATTCACCCAAACAAGATTGAGGTTAGATTCGATGACGAACAAAGTTTATATTCAATAATTCATTCTACTGTAAAGCATAGTTTAGGGATTTTTCAAGTTACCCCAGTTATCGATTTTGACACAAAATCAAGCTTTGAAATACCCTATTCAAAAAGATTTGATCCCCCCATTGAACCTAAAATAAAGGTTGATAAAAATTTCAATCCCTTTAAGGACAGAACTTCAAAATATCTTTCTAAAATTTGGAATAAATCTGAGATAATTTATAAAGAACTTGGAACTTCCAGTTTATTCAATCCTGACTCATTAAGTGAAGTAATTAATGATGAAGATATCAAGATTTTTCAAATTATGAATTCATATTTAGTCACTTCAACAAGAAATTCTCTTATTGTTATAGATCAAGAAAGAGCACATCAGAGAATAATTTATGAAAAACTAATGAAAAAAATCACCAATTCAGATATTTCAAGCCAGCAACTGATTTTTCCAGTAAATTTTGTTTTGACTGAAAGCCAAAAATTGATTTTTTTTGAATTAAAAAATACTCTTAGAGAAATGGGTTTTAGTTTAGAAATAGAAGATTCATTTAATCTAAAAATTATTGGAATCCCTACAATTTGTTCTGATAGCCAAGCATTTAAAATTATTGAGGATTTATTTGACGAATTTGAAAATGACCCCAAAAAAAAATCTTTTAGTAATGGAGATTTAATTGCTATGTCCATTTCTAAGTCTACCTCAATAAAAAAAGGAAATTTCCTAGAGAAAGAGGAACAAAAAAATATTGTAAATAATTTATTTAATTGTAAAGAACAACTATTGTCACCATTTCAACAAAAAATATTGTATTCAATTACAAAACCAGAATTACAAAATAAATTTTTATAATGTCTAGGATTACTGAAACTGTAAAGCATTTACTAATAATCAATTGTATATTTTTTTTAGCCACATCATTGTATGGTAATAAATTATATGACATGTTTGCTCTACATTACTTTAATAATTCATTATTTCAAATTTGGCAGCCTATAACGCATATGTTTCTACACGGAAATTTTAGTCATATATTATTTAACATGATTGGTTTGTGGATGTTCGGTTCTCCAATAGAACAAATATGGGGTAGAAATAAATTTATTTTTTTTTATATCTCTTCTGGACTCGGGGCTGCAGTTTTGCAAATGATTTATAGTTACTATGACTTTAATTCAATTTTTGAAATTTTAATAAATAATGGATTTAATTCAGAAGAAATTTTGAATACAATAAAAACAAGAAGATATAATACTAATTGGTTGAGTTACATTTCAGAGAATCAATTAAATCATCTAAACGAAAGTTTTAATTTATCTATGGTTGGAGCCTCAGGTGCTCTCTATGGAATTTTGGTGGCTTTTGCATTCTTATTTCCTAATATATCTCTTTTTTTATTATTTATTCCAATACCAATTAAAGCAAAGTATTTCGTTCCTATTTTAATTGCGGGAGATTTATTTTTTGGCGTTTCAAATTCTTTTTCAATTGGTCCTATTGCACATTTTGCTCACGTTGGAGGAGCATTAACTGGTCTAGCTATGATGTTATATTGGAAAAAAAATCAATTCAACAAAAACAGATGGGATTTATGAGTAAATATGATAGATTTTTAAGGAATTTTCTTAAGTTAAACATTGCAGAAAAAATAATTTTAGTTAATACAATTTTTTTTGTTCTGCCTTTGGCTGTTTTTATTTTTTTTTATCTGTTTAAAATTCCTAAACTAAACATTTACTATTATTTTGAGTTGTTACCAAATATTAGTGATTTATTGTTTAGGCCATGGTCTTTAATAACTTATGGCTTTATTCATGCAAGTTTTGGTCATTTATTTTGGAATATGATTTTATTTTATTTTTTTTCATCACTTTTTCTAAATTTATTTAGAGAAGACGACTTAGTTGTTCTGTTTATCATAGGAATTATTGTTGGCGGTTTATTTTTTGTTTTCAGTTACTCTTTTTTTCCTGTATTTGGTGGACTTAGTTCTTCTTTAATTGGTTCATCTGCAGGAGTTATTTCGGTTGTAATTTTCATGTGTGCCTACTCCCCAAATTCAACAATAAGAATATTTTTTTTCAATGTTAAATTAATTTATGTCGGGATAGCACTAGTGATTTTTGATTTAACTCAACTACCAATTTCAAATTCCGGAGGACATATAGCACATTTGGGAGGTGCCTTGATAGGCTTTTTTGCTGGTTTTAAGATGAAAAGTGGAGAAAATATTTTTAATTATTTTAAAAAAAATAATCTTCACAAAAAATTTACAAGTCA
>CENG01040045.1_pt1 | contig 11024 bp, 10 predicted proteins | sample 530131 | NCBI WGS metagenome assembly CENG01 (sample SAMEA2591057, study PRJEB7988) | marine metagenome | biome: marine biome (ENVO:00000447); feature: surface water (ENVO:00002042) layer; material: saline water (ENVO:00002010), including plankton (ENVO:xxxxxxxx) | depth 5 m
AGATGGTAATTTTTTCGAATTGTTCGATATTCCGGTCTCATGGCACGTCAGCCTAATAGATATAAAAAATAAGCAAAGATCTCTCCAACAGCAATTCCACCCTGATCTGTTTGTAAACTGTTCGAATAATGAAAAAAGATTAGCGGTCGAGCGAGCTGCAAAAATTAATGAGGCATATAGAGTTTTGAGTTCTCCACTGTCGCGTGCTAAACACCTTTTAAGTATTTATGGTCACGATACAAATAATGAGAATTTTGTCTCGTCAGATACGGCTTTCTTGATGGAGCAAATCGAATACAGAGAAGCTCTTGATGGGTTATCAAATTCTCCTGATCCGGATCATGAACTGGAGCGGCTAAGGGAAAAAGTTGAACTTGCATATCAAGAGTTACAAAAACAATTTGGCGATTTTTTGAGTACTAATCATACCAATGATGCACTTAAAACTTTCTCTAAGATGCAATTTTTCTCTAAGCTTCTTGATCAAGTTTGTTTAACAGAACAGAAATTGGAAGATCTATAAATATGGCTTTAATGCAAATATCTGAACCTGGTTCTCGTGTAAGTAATACCAATCAAAAAAAACGAGCAATCGGTATAGATTTGGGTACCACAAACTCTCTTGTTGGTTTTAGAGCTGAGAATGAAACTATAATCATTAACGACGAGTTTGGAAATGTTCTAGTGCCGTCGATTGTTCATTTTCCTCTCGAAGGGAAATATTTAGTTGGGAAAAGTGCGGAGATTTTTAGAGAATCAGATCCTAAGAATACCGTCGCTTCAGTAAAACGGCTCTTGGGCAGGGGTGCAGAGGATGTTGTCGAACAACCGTTGTCTTACCCTTACGAATTAGATCTTTCTGATGAGCGTTTTCTTAAGATCCGCACTCGCAGAGGTTCTTTCAGTCCGGTGGAGATTTCTTCAGAAATATTAAAGCATCTGCAAAATAAAGCCCAGTCCTTCTTAGAAGAGCAGGTTGATGGAGTTGTAATTACTGTTCCGGCTTATTTTGACGAAGCGCAGCGGCAAGCCACGAAGGATTCTGCGACGCTTGCTGGTATGAATGTTCTTCGTCTTTTAAATGAGCCGACAGCAGCGGCAATTGCATATGGTTTAGATAATAATGAAGAAGAAACAATAGCTGTCTATGATCTTGGTGGCGGAACCTTTGATATAAGTATTCTTCGGATAGTAAAAGGAGTTTTTGAGGTTCTCGCGACTGGTGGGGATGCCTCTCTAGGAGGCGATGACTTTGATTTCGCGATTGCTGATTGGATCAGCGAGTCCTTGAGTTTGAAAATAGGAAAAAACACCAACTTACAAGCAAGTTTGTTGAGCACAGCGCGAATCGCGAAAGAAAAACTAAGTAATCCTTCAAATCATGATGATGTGAACATCGAATTTATGTCGAAGACATTAACTTTAACTAGAGAAAAATTTAGTAAACTTACTGAACTGCTGGTTAGAAGAACGATAAAAGCTTGCAGAAGAACTGTAAGAGACGCGGGGATAGGATTTGAGGAAATTGATAATGTGCTTTTAGTGGGAGGTTCATCGCGTAATTTTAATGTTAGGAAAGAAGTAAAAAAGCTTTTCGGTATTGAGCCAAAATATGATTTAGATCCAGATAAGGTTGTAGCGCTTGGCGCAGCGCTTCAAGCAGATGTTCTCATTGGAAATAAAGGTGCTAATGATTCATTATTACTTGATGTAATTCCCTTATCTCTTGGATTGGAGACGATGGGTGGATTAGTTGAGAAGATAATACCGCGAAATGCGACGATACCAATTTCAAAGTCGCAGGAATTTACAACATTTAAAGATGGGCAAACGGCAATGAAACTCCATATACTTCAAGGAGAAAGAGAACTAGTGTCTGATTGTCGGTCACTCGCTCACTTCGAATTGAGAGGTATTCCACCGATGGTAGCGGGTTCTGCAAAAATATCGGTATCATTTCGAGTTGACGCAGATGGACTTCTAGGTGTGGAGGCGCAGGAGCTTTCAAGTGGACAAAAAACCTCGATTTCGATTAAACCATCTTTTGGTTTAACCGAGGAAGAGATCACGAGAATGTTGAGAGATTCTTTTGAAAAAGCAGAGATTGATCATGAACAAAGGCTATTAACTGAGAGCCAGGTAGAAGCCGATCGATTAATAAATGATATACAAGGTGCCCTTGAGCAGGATGGAGAAAATGTCTTGGATGAACAAGAAATAAAAATGTTGCAATTAAATATTAAAGATTTAAAAAATGTCAGAGAGCAATCTTCAGACAGAAATTTGTTGGTTAATCTTACCGAAAAGTTGATGAAATCAAGTGAAACATTTGCTGAAAGAAGAATGAACTTCTCAATTAAAAAAGCTTTGTCAGGGAAGTCGCTTGATGAAGTGGAGACTTAATAGTATGCCGAAGATAAAATTCTTGCCACATATCGAAATTTGTCCAGAGGGCGCTGAAATTCAAGCACATGCCGGTGAGTCAGTATGTCAGGCTGCTCTGCGAAATGGGTTGCATATTGAACATGCGTGTGAAATGTCATGTGCATGCACGACGTGCCATGTTCATGTTAGAAATGGGTATGAATCGCTCGATGAAGCTGAAGATCTTGAAGAAGACTATTTGGATAAAGCATGGGGTGTTGATCCAGACTCACGACTGAGTTGTCAGGTCATAGTTAAAGACCGAGATCTTACAATTGAAATTCCAAAATACACCATAAATATGGTCTCCGAGAGGCACTAATATTTTTAATTATAGGGTGAGCCGATATGTTGAAGTGGACTGATGTTAGTGAAATAGCAATCGAGTTATCTGAGGAATATCCAGACGAAAACCCAATACAGATTAATTTTGTGACTCTCCGTGATCGGGTAATGGATTTAAGTAACTTTTCTGATGACCCGAACCGGTGCGGTGAGAAAATATTAGAGGCGATTCAGATGGCGTGGATTGAGGAATTAGATTAAAACAATATTGTTAGCATGGCTTTTCAGTTGTACACTTCCGCGCTTTTATACTTAAAACGTCTATGGAGACAGATTATGGAGCAAACACTATCAATTATTAAACCAGATGCAGTTAAAAAAAATGTTATCGGGCAGATCTTATCTCGGTTCGAGACAGCTGGTTTAAAAATAGTTGCCTGTAAACTTAAGCAGCTAAGTAAAGATGAAGCAGAAGGATTTTATGCGGAGCATAAAGGGCGACCTTTTTTTAATGATCTCGTTGAATTTATGACTTCAGGACCCGTCTCGATACAAGTTCTAGAGGGTGCTAATGCAATAGCAGTTAACAGAAAACTTATGGGAGCTACCAATCCGAAGGAAGCGGATAGTGGCACAATTAGGTCTGATTTTGCCGAATCGATTGATGCTAATGCTGTCCATGGGTCTGACTCTGAGATCTCTGCCAAAAGAGAGATTAGCTATTTTTTCTCCTCTGATGATGTTTGTTCTAAACGAGTTTAAGGCGCACATATCCTGAGTTAAGTGAATTCACAAAGGATAATCTTATCGACATGAAAAAAGTCAACTTAGCTGGATTAACTCTTACAAAACTTGAAGATTTTTTTAGTTCTCTGGGGCATAAAAAATTCCGAGCAGTTCAACTAATCAAGTGGATACATCAAGAGGGCGAGCTGGATTTTGCACGTATGACGAATTTATCCAAAGCTCTTCGGGAAGAGCTTGCTGATAATTGCGAAATAAGATTACCAGAAATAGTTACTTGCGAAGAATCCCAAGATGGTACAAAAAAATGGCTTGTTAGGGTAGAGGGCGGTAGTTGTATTGAAATGGTTTATATCCCAGAAAGGGAAAGAGGAACTCTCTGTATTTCCTCACAAGTTGGATGTTCACTAGATTGCTCGTTCTGCGCTACAGGAAAACAGGGATTCCACAGAGATCTTACTTCTGCGGAAATAATTGGACAGTTATGGTTAGCTGCTGATTCTTTTAGTCAATTTTCAAGAAAAAGTGCTCGAAAAATTTCAAATGTAGTCATGATGGGGATGGGAGAGCCTTTGATGAATTTTGAAAATGTGGTCGATGCAATGACTTTAATGTTGGAAGATAATGCATATGGTTTATCCAAGCGTCGTGTTACCTTGAGCACCTCTGGAGTTGTGCCTCAACTTGACAAATTAGGTGATTTGATTGATGTCTCTCTCGCGATTTCCTTGCATGCAGCAAATGATGAGTTGAGAAACTCATTAGTTCCAATTAATAAAAAATATCCGATAGCAAAATTCATAAGTAGCGCGAAAAGCTATCTGGAAAAACTACCGGATAATCATCGCAAGGTGACAGTTGAATATACATTAATCAACAAGGTGAATGACAGAAGTCATCATGCGCACGAATTAGCCGCACTTCTAAGGGACTTACCGTGCAAAATAAATTTAATTCCATTTAATGAATTCCATGGATCTAACTATAAGAAGGTGACAAAAACTGCTTTAAACCGTTTTCGGGACATTCTGATCGCAGATGGTTACACTGTAACAGTGAGGACGACAAGAGGCGACGATATTGCTGCTGCCTGTGGGCAGCTTGCTGGTGATGTAAACGACAGAACGAAACGCCAGAAAAGATTTAAGGAAAGTTTGCAAGAAGTTCAACCAGTAAAGCTACTGGAATCGGTTTAACTTTGGTTTACTTGATTACTAGTTTTAAATAATAAATATACTCAGAGGTTTACTTTGAATTTTCAACAGTCCCCGATAAAGCGTCGAGTATCGCGCCAAATAATGGTTGGGGATGTTCCTGTGGGTGGCGATGCGCCAATCTCGGTGCAAACAATGACGAATACGCCGACTTCTGATGTAAAAAAAACAGTTGAGCAAATAGAGAGTGTTGAGCGTGCAGGAGCAGACATTGTCAGAGTTTCAGTTCCTTCTCTGGCAGAGGCAGAAGCATTTGGCGAGATAAAACGTCGAACCAAAATACCATTGGTAGCTGATATTCATTTTGATCACAAAATAGCACTCCGAGTAGCGGATCTAGGTGTTGATTGTCTTCGCATAAATCCAGGAAATATTAGCCGAGAGGAGCGTTTGCGTGAGGTTATAGCGAAAGCTAGAGACTTAAATATTCCTCTCAGGATAGGCGTTAATGCGGGTTCTTTGGGAAGGGATTTGCTTCGCAAATATGGAGAGCCAAATGCTGAGGCTCTTGTAGAATCGGCAATGAGAAATGTCGATAGGTTGGATAAATATGATTTTCAGAATTTCAAAGTAAGTGTTAAAGCATCTGAAGTATTTATGGCTGTCGACGCGTACAGAGATCTAGCAAAAAGAATCGACCAACCTTTACATCTCGGAATTACTGAAGCGGGAGGTTTTCGATCGGGTACAGTTAAGTCTTCAATCGGTCTAGGAGCACTGCTTCTAGATGGAATAGGAGACACTATGCGTATATCACTTGCTGCAGATCCTGCTGAAGAAGTGAAGGTTGCCTGGGATATGCTGCGAAGCTTGAGGCTGAGAACAAGAGGAATAAATTTTATAGCTTGTCCTAGTTGTTCACGTCAAAACTTTGACGTTATTTCCACGGTCAATGAATTAGAAAGAAGATTAGAGGATATAACCACACCTCTTGATGTCTCAATTATTGGTTGTATTGTTAATGGACCGGGAGAGGCGAAAATTTCAGACTTTGGATTGACTGGAGGTGCACCCTCGAATCTTATCTATTTAGATGGGGTTCCAGATCATAAAATTAGTCAAGAGGACTTAGTGGCTACACTCGAGCGTGAAATCCGACAAAAGGCTTTATCAAAAGAAAAACAATTGGCTTCTGTGGAAGCGCAAATAATAGCTAAAGGTTAGGCAAATAAATTATATGAAATTCCAATCTTTGAGGGGTATGTATGACTTAGTGCCTGATAATCTATCATCTTGGCAATTTGTAGAGAGCAAGATATTCGAGATACTTAGTTCTTATGGCTATAAAGAGATCAGATTCCCAATCGTTGAGCATACCGATTTGTTTAAACGATCGGTTGGAGAGTCTACGGACATCGTAGAAAAGGAAATGTACAGTTTTGAAGATCGAAATGGTGATCTTATATCACTGCGTCCTGAGGGTACAGCTGGGTGCGTGAGAGCCTGTATTCAAAATGGTCTATTACATAATCAGACTCAACGGCTCTATTATTCTGGTCCAATGTTTCGAAGGGAGAGACCTCAGAAGGGCAGGCAACGACAATTCTTTCAAATTGGTGTTGAAGCTTTTGGTTTTCCGGGACCTGATATTGATTTAGAGATGATATTTATGACGTCTGCAATGTTCAAAGCACTCGGTTTAAGTGATGTAGTAACTCTTAATATTAATACCATTGGGGCAGCAGATGACCGATCCAAGTACATAAACTCCCTTGTCGAATATCTGCAAAAACATGAGTCAGATCTTGATGAAGATAGCAAAAGAAGACTAAAGAAAAATCCACTCAGAATCTTGGATAGCAAGAATCCAGATATTCAAAGGGTTTTATCCAAAGCACCTTTGATGATTGAGCAGTTAGGCAAAAATGCTCGTGACGAATTTGATCAGATATGTTCCACTCTGACAAAGAGGGGAATCAAATTTGTAATAAATCCAAAATTGGTGCGGGGTTTAGACTATTACTCGAAGATAGTCTTTGAATGGACAACTACTGAGCTTGGATCACAAGATGCCATTTGTGCGGGCGGTCGATACGATGGTCTTGTTGAGCAATTAGGCGGGAAATTTTGTGAAGGTGTTGGATTTGCGATTGGTCTGGAGAGAACTGTTCTATTGGCTGAAAAGCTTGAGATAGTTCCTGAAAATTTTTTTATTAATAGCGATGTTTTTGTTGTTTGTGATGAGAGTGTGTGGTCACATGGAATCCTGGTTTTAGAAGAATTGCGATCTAAGTGTCCCGGATTAAGAATAACTTTTAACTGTGGTGGGGGAAGTTTAAAATCACAGATGAAGAAAGCTGACAGAAGTGGATCAAGAGTGGCATTGATAGTTGGAGATGACGAGGTGCTTAATAATTCTGTTAGTTTAAAATACCTAAGGGAAAATAAAGAGCAAGAGTTGGTAGATGTAAAAGTATTACCCGGCATACTTGACTCAATTTTTAGTATTGGAGGGGATTAATTGGTGAGTCAACGAACTGAAGAAGAGAATATTGAAGCATTTAAAACCTGGTGGAAAGAGAATGGCTTAAAAGTTGTCGCTGGAATTGTGTTGCTTGTTGGAGGATATATAAGCTGGGACTTATATGAAGGCAAGATCAAGTCTGAAGCTGAAGCCGCATCTGAGATATGGCAGAGTATTACAGATAGTCTGTCAGAGGAAACTGGTAATAAAACAACTCAAGAGAATCAAGCAACGATTCAGAAAAATGCAGAATTATTAAAGAAAGACTTTCCTGATACATCCTATGCTCATTTTGCAGCAGCTTTGAAAGCAAAATTGGCAGTCGAAAATAATGAGGTTGATCAGGCCATTACAGAGCTGACCTGGTCCTTGGATAATGATGTGGACGATTCTATGAGGCCTATATTGAATCTTCGATTGGCTAGGTTAGTGGCAACAAAAGGTGATTACGAAGAGTCTCTTGAAGTATTGCGTAACACAGATCCTGGCTCTCTAAAGGCTGCATATGAGGAGGCGAAAGGAGACATTTATATGATTCTTGATAGGAAAGAGGAAGCGTATACCGCCTATAATTCTGCGATTCTTTTCAATAAGTCATCAGATCAGCTCATCAATAACGTGCTTCAATTGAAATTGTCTCAAGTCAATCCTCCTGAAATAACAGTTGACCAAGTTGATGAGGTTAATGATATCGAATTTGAAACGGAAATTGAGAGTCTTTAATGAATAAAATTTTATTATTTCTTCTCCCGCTTATTATCTCAGGATGTAGTTTCTTCGGAAAGGAAGACGATCCAACCATTACTCCCGCAATCTTAGAGGACATTGTGGCAGAAGTTGAATTAAAGCGCTTATGGACTGCTAAAGTTGGGGTAAAGACAGAAGATTATTTAATTACCCTTCGACCTTTTGTTAGCAGAGAAAGGCTTATAACAGCAGATTATGAGGGGAAAATAGTTAGCCTAAATCCAGAAACCGGCAAGCAAATCTGGGATATAAATTTGGAGACAAGTCTCTCTGGAGGTGTTGGATATGGATTTGGCAAGGTGTATGTGGCTAACTTAGAAGGCGAGGTTTTTGCGTTAGACGCAGATAATGGAGATTTAATTTGGTCGTCAAATGTAAGTTCAGAGGTGCTCTCTCGTCCAAGTTCGAATGGAAAGGTAGTAATTGTCAACTCTATAGATAACCAAATGACAGCACTAGATGTGTCAGATGGTAGCTTGGTTTGGAAGCATGATGGTGACGCACCCATTCTCAGTGTAAGAGGAGTCAGCGATGCGATCGTTACTGACAATATGGTTATCGCGGGATTTGATTCAGGGAAGTTAATAGCATTCAATTCTTCTAATGGTTCGATAAGTTGGGAAACCCGGGTAGCTCTTCCAAAAGGACGAACTGAGCTTGAGCGAATGGTTGATATTGATGGAGCTCCTATTCTTGTTGGGGATGTTATTTATGTCGTATCTTATCAAGGAAAAGTGGCAGCTTACTCAAGAGGAACAGGAAGTAGTCTTTGGTTCCAAGACGCATCGTCTCATAAATCCCCAGCACATCACAAAAATCAGGTATTTATAACGGATGAGGATGATTCGGTAATAGCGTTAAACTCGGGTAATGGGCGGATCGAGTGGTCTAATGATGACTTGTTTTTGAGAAAGCTAACAGGTCCTACAATAGTATCAAACTATGTTGCAGTCGCTGATTTTGAGGGGTATGTTCATTTGCTTGATTCAACTGATGGAAGTTTTAAAGGTAGGATAAAAGTTGATCGAGGAGGTATTAGTGCTCCGCTATCTAGTTACAAAGATATTCTATATATTCATTCAAATAAGGGATTTCTCAGCGCGTATGAGATTCAATAGCGCAATCCTGCAGGCGATTTAGTAAACTATCCCTTTAAATTTTCTGTATTCTTAGAATGATCCCAGTTATTGCCTTGGTTGGAAGACCTAATGTCGGTAAATCCACCCTATTTAATCGCTTAACAAAATCTCGAGATGCTCTTGTTGCTGATCTTTCTGGGTTAACAAGAGACAGAAAATATGGTGATGGAACTCTTCTTGGAAGAAAATTTGTTGTCATTGATACTGGCGGACTCACTGGTATCGAGGAGGGAATAGAGGCAGAGACGGAAGAGCAATCATTAATAGCATTGGCAGAAGCAGATTTAGTTCTTTTTCTCGTGGATTCCAAGACAGGCTTATTACCTCCTGATCTGGCAATCGTTGAAAATTTACGACGTAAGGGATCTAAGTTCTTTGTTGTTGCAAATAAAGTCGATGGACTGGATCCAGAGATTGCTATAGCTGACTTCTATCAAGTAGGTACCTCTGAGATATTTGCAATATCGGCAAGTCATGGAAGAGGGATAAAATCACTAATGGAGAGTGCTCTCAATCTGTTTCCAAAAGATAATGATGACGAAAGTGACGCATCAGATCGGACGAAAATATGCTTTGCTGGGCGCCCAAATGTTGGTAAGTCAACAATTGTGAACAGTCTATTCAAAGAGGATCGAGTAGTTGTTTTTGATCAACCGGGCACCACACGAGATAGCATCTATATTGATTTCGAGAGAGGCGCAAGAAAATATACTTTGATTGATACTGCAGGAATTAGGAAGAGAAAGAATATTAAGCTGGCAGTTGAAAAATTTTCTATAGTAAAAACTTTGCAAGCGATCAATGATGCGCATGTGGTTATATGTGTGATGGATTGCATGGAGGGTATTGTAGATCAAGATTTACACTTACTTGGAAAAATCTTAGAGGCTGGTCGGTGCCTTGTCATTGCCTTGAATAAAGCTGATAGGCTTTCAAGAGAGGAACGTGAATATGTTAAAAATGAGATAAAAAGAAGATTAAAATTTGTCGGTTATGCTGATATACATTTTGTGTCCGGTCTGAAAGGCACTGGCATTAAAAAATTGTTGAATTCTGTAGATAGTGCTTACAAAGCTGCAACAACCGCTTTTCCAACCTCGAAGCTAACTTATATTTTAGAGGGTGCTATAGAGGATCATCAACCACCTTTAGCAAAAGGACGAAGAATCAAGCTTAGGTTTGCACATAGTGGCGGCCATAATCCTCCTATTATTGTCATACATGGGAATCAAACGGATGCAGTTCCAGTACATTACACAAAATATTTAGAGGGTGTTTTTAGGCGAGAATTAGGCCTCCATGGGACACCTATAAAAATTGGTTACAAATCTAGCAGTAACCCCTACGCTGCCAAGTCAGGAGAAAGAAAAAAGAAATCATTGAAAAAAGATGTAAGAGTCTCTAAATCTGTGTCTAAAAAAAATAAGGTACCCTCTTAGTTTTTTCTGGATTTCTTTTTATGGTCAAGAACTCGCAATTGTATTGAGCCATCACTCATTCTAGCCGAAAGTGTTTCTGCTGGGACTGTCATTTTAACGCTAGTGATAACTTGTTTATTTTTGTTTTGTAAAATCGAATAACCCCTGTCTAAAATGTTGCCTGGATTCATAGCGTCTGCGACTTTGGTCAAGTTTGATAGGACTTTTGTTTTTTCAAGAATACGCAAATTTATGAATATTGTTGCTTTATCGATTGCTGTCCTTATTTTTGTACTCATTATTTCTATATTCTTTTTAGGATTATTTTTTTTGATTCGATCAAATTTACTCTCAAACAGATAATTCTTATTGATCATTAAGTTTTTAAAACTTCTACTAAGTCGTATCTCTATCTGATCCAGATATTGTTGCTTATCTTGGAGTTGTCTTCGTGGATCTTTTAAGAGACGTTTTGTATTCACAATTTTTTCATTTATTTCAGCAAAGTAACGTTTTACGGCAAACAACAGTTGTTGCTTACTGAATAATAGCACTCTATTTAAATCTCTCTGATCTCTTGTGATTATCT
>CENG01125956.1_pt1 | contig 11020 bp, 6 predicted proteins | sample 530131 | NCBI WGS metagenome assembly CENG01 (sample SAMEA2591057, study PRJEB7988) | marine metagenome | biome: marine biome (ENVO:00000447); feature: surface water (ENVO:00002042) layer; material: saline water (ENVO:00002010), including plankton (ENVO:xxxxxxxx) | depth 5 m
CTGAGCGATGAGGAGTCCCAATCCCCTTTTACTTTTTTTTCTGACCATCTGCCAGTTCTAATTAAAACAATGTCGCCTTTAGCAATAGTTATGTCATATTTTCTTTCAAAGTTTTCAATGTCTTTGATAGATATTTTTGTTCCTGCTTCAAGATAGTCTTTGCCATACAAAAGAGGAATGTCAATTAAAATTCCTCTTGAAAGTATTCCTTCGTTATACGCTTCTATACCAAGTTCATCAAAACCTTGTGGAGACATTTTAGTAGCATCATAGCCATTGTATAACTTTCCATTTTGACCTAAATGAGCCAATCCGTCCATATGTGATACGGTATAACCGTGATAGGCAATAGAAAAGGTGTCTGTTGCCCAATCATAACCTTGAAATTCAATAGCGTCGGCCTGATGCTCATAAGTAGTAATTTCATCAAAATCTGAATGATTGATTTGGGTTGAGTCTAAAGAAATGTCAAAGGATAATGACACTGAAACCCCTTTTTTTGGAATTTGAAGTGCGTCAAGGATTTTTTGATTATCAATATAATTTACGGTGCCTTTTTTATCGTCTTTTCCCCATTTGCCTTTATTGGACACTTTTTTAAATAATTCATCAAAATGCATTTTTTCTTTAGACACGGTTTGGGCAGAACAACTACTAATAACAATAAGGAATACGATAGATAAAGCGCTCTTCATTTTTTTAATTTATAAGTCAAATATACAAAGAAGTCTCTATTCAAGCTTTGAGAACTTTATTTACAAGCAAGGCTAGGGTCTTTTGAGTATGCACGTAAAAAAAGAGTTAAATATAGCCTCCCCCAAGTGCTTAAAAATGTTGTTTTAAAAAATTATGTTTATAGTGAGATGAAAATCAATCTCATTTACAATATTGCAGAAATAGGTTTTGTGCTGTCTGAAAAACTGTCTTTTTCAATATTTAATTTATGAAGCATACTTAAATAAAGATTAGACATTCTTTCTTCTTTTTCATCAAAGACTGTATAAGTCCCGTGTTGTACTCCCATATCAGAACCCCCTGTCAATATTAGTGGATAATTTCTGGCGTTATGCGTCGTGCTACAAGCACTTCCATAAAGAACAAGAGTACTGTCTAGAAGAGAACCATTTAAATCTGTCGTGCTTTTCATTTTCTCAATAAAATAGGCAAACTGTTTGGCATACCACCGATCTAATCTGCCCCAATCAACCCAATGAGCTGTTGAATTATCATGAGAAATTGTGTGATGTCCCTGAAGACCAAGCGCAATTTTTGGGAAATTATCTCCAAATCCCATACCATCTTCCCGAGCCATCATATAAGAAATAACTCTTGTGGCATCTGTTTGGAACCCAAGCACAATTAAGTCCATCATTGATCTTACATAATCTTGTGGAGCTGTGCTTGGATCTAGATCGAGATTAATTAAGTCCGCATTGAATTCTTTTAAAGGGACCTCTAACCATTTCTCGTTTCGGATCAATTGCTTTTCAACATCATTAAGTGAGGTCAAATATTCATCCAATTTCGCCTTATCATTGGCGCCTAGACGTTTTTTGAGGTTTTTGCTGTCTTCAAGAACGAGGTCAACAATTTTTTTGCTTTGATTGATACTCTTTTTCCTTTCAGTAGAGGTTTCTCCACCGTTAGGAGAAAAATAGCGCTCAAAAATCTCACGTAAGTTGTGTTCTGAAGGTATTGGTCTGCCAGAGGTGTTAAATGAAAGTGTGGATGTTCTTGATTTGTAGCCAACTCCACCATCAGTAGACAAAGATAGTGAGGGGAACCGGGTGTATTGACTTAGGTTTTCAGCGGCGACCTGATCTACAGAAACGCTATTTTTATACTCTCCTCGCAAATCTCCTCCTGTCAAATAAGAATCTCCCGCCATATGACCCAGTACACTTCGGCTATTGGGATGACTTAGCCCCCCTATTATAGAGATCTCTTTTTTATATGGATTGAGCGGTGCGAGTGATTTTGTTAGTTCATATTCTGTACCACTACCCAATGGGAACCAGTTCCATTCTTTGTGATATTTGCTTTCCCTAGGTGGTAGCCCAACACCGTTAGGAAAGTATAGAAAACATAAACGCTTGGGTCTTGAGGGCTCAGAAAAATTGGAAAAGCTAGTCATGGCCATCCCCTCAAAAAAGGGCAGCATACAAGTCACACCCAATCCTCTGAGAAAGGTGCGACGGTCTAAATGCCATGGCTTTTTGCTCATCGTCCTACAATTTTGTCAAGCCAAGTTAATTCTTTTTTGTAAAATGAGGGGCTCATAACAATTTGTTCTATAACTGTTTGAAATCGAAAATCATCATCTGCTACTTCGTCAACAATATAATTAATTTCTTCCTCGTCTTCAAATCCTACATCTCTACCCAACGCATAGGCATAGAGATTTTCAACCAATGCTTTTGTAAAATCTTTCTTTTTTAAACGTAATATATAATTCTTAATTCCTTCAATGCCAACTACTTCTGTACCATCGGGCAATATTGATTTAGAGTCAATTGATTTTCCGTTAAGATTGAGATGATAGCGCCCTGTGGCATCATAATTCTCAAAAACAACACCAAAAGGATCAATTTTTTGATGACAATCCATACACGACACTTTGTTTCTATGTAAAAATAGTTGTTCTTTCAAAGTGAGATTTTCAAATCCCGGGGTATCAGGATCAAGTTCAGGCACATTGGGTGGCGGTGGAGGGGGATGATCTCCTAAGATTTTTTCTTTCAACCAAACTGCTCTCTTTATGGTATGGGCTTGCACCCCATCTGAATGACCCGTTAAAAAAGACCCTTGAGAAAGTAAGCCTCCTCGCATTTGTTGTTGGTTCAAAGATACTGGTCGAAACCGATCTCCTTTTACACCTTCTATACCATAAAATTCTGCTAAATTCTGATTTAGCATGGCAAAATCTGAATCAATAAAATTCATGATGCTCAAATTGTTTTTGAGAATGTGGTGAATAAAATAAAAGGTTTCCTTGAACATGTCTTCTTTAACAAATCGAGTGTAGTCTTCATATTGCTCAACATTTACATCCATATTTTTGTGTCGGTCTAAACGCAACCATTCATACGCAAAAGATTGAATCAAATTCTCTATTTTGGGATTGTTAATCATCCGCTCAATTTGTTCAGGCAATTCGTCGTATAAATCACCCGAAGAAGCTAACTCAGTGAGGGTTTCATCAGGAGGAGAATTCCATAAAAAATAGGATAGCTGAGTGGCCAAATAGAACTCGTCTTCGGTTTGTTCTAAATCGGGTGATATTGGTTCAGAAAGATAGATGAAGTTTGGAGAGCAAAGTACTGCAATTAAGACTTCTTTGACACTGTCTTCAAAGTCTTGAAAGTCGTCTTTAATATTTCTCCAAAAATCCATATATCGATTCAATTCTCCTGGATTTAGTGGCCTTCTAAAAGCGCGTTGCATAAAATGACTCACCACTTCTTGTGCGTAGGTTTCTGGATTCCTTTTGTTAGGGGAGTCAAAGAATATTTTAGAATAACTTTGGGGTGGCCATTGAGGAAAATAGGGTGCCTCAAATTCAACAGATTTAATTAAAAGGGGTGGCCCTTTTAATCCACTTTCTTTAACGAGATGATTGTTCCATAGACCTAAGGTCAAGATGTTTGCCAACTCACCACTTACATCATTGCTTCCCATTGGGACGGGGAAATTTTCTAATCTACCTGTAAACTCAAATATTTTTGACTTGCCCATTGGTGTCGATACGCTTTCAGGTTCACCAATCGTTTTGTAGTCCATCCCATCATCTGTTCTAGATCCTGCAAAAACCCTTATCGAAGGGGCTATATCAGCATATTTTGAATTGTTTTGTATTGCTTCCTGTTCTAAAATTTTTGGTAGTGGATCATCATTAGGAAGAGGAGTAAATACAAGATGACTGAACCCAACAAAAAACTTTCCTCCAATAAACCCTTTGTGTTCACCTTCTGATAAATAAGCCAGTGTGACTGGTGTCCTGATTTGGGTTACTGTTTTCAAAGAATCTACAAGGTTTAATCGTTTGCTGACTACTCCCTCTTTTTTTCTTCCAAAAAAACTTATTTTGTAGGAAGGTACAGCATCGTCTTGTGCATAAGGATGAATCATATCTATTTGATAAATCCCTGCTTTTGGCACGTAGTATTGAAATTCGGTCTCCACATAGCTAGCAACGTCTTTTGGGAGAAGCCAACGGTTGTTTTTTAAAACGAAATTCTCTTTGTTTTTGATGTCCTTTGCAGCTACAAAAATGGCCTCGCCAGTTTCTCTTGCCAGTTTCTCTTTTCTTAAATCAATCAACCTTTCGTCTGTCATCGAATAATACCCCCTTGAAGCTTCAACTCGAAAGGCAAATCTTCCCTCACGGGGAAAGTCTTGTTTAATAAGTAATTTTAAATTGGGTGAAGGCCCTTGCCATGACTTTGGTGTAACTTCTTTCGCGGGAAGTGCTGAGTTTAGAATGAGGCCTTCTTCGACAATAGAATAACGGTTGCTTCCTGAACCTCTCATGCCTATTCCAATTTTATCTTTTAGTTGCTTTAAGCTGTTCTCTTCTTCTGAAGACAAATTTTCTATTGGTCTTCCTTGATGGTCAAGAATTTCTACAGTAAAGTCTTCGTTATTTATAGGAGCCGTTTGATAGCCTCCAAATTCGGCCCCAGAGATACCGTCTCCTTTACGCTTACCCAGTGTGACCTTATATCTCTTCGTTGTTGGTCTTTTACCTCGAACTATTGCTTTATCTAATGCCTCTCGAGCTATTTTTTGATAATAATCGATATGTAAAGACGAGGTCTGAAGAATATTACCATTGTTACTAAATCCCATTTTAGATTTTCCATCTTCAGGTAAAACTTCTCCAAAATTTGCGGATACGCCCAGTAGGTCTTTTAGTGAATTTGTGTATTGAAGTCTTGTCAACCTTCGCATTACCGTTTTATTATCTTTTTGCTTTGCTATGGCTGCTTTTTTCAAGTTTTCTGTCATCCAATTCACAACTGCAACACGCTCTGCATCTGATAATTGTTTTTTCTTTTTAGGTGGCATTTCACCTAAATTGATCACGTTTAGGGCTGAATGCCATCGCTCTGCATCATAGCCATTTACCATGTCCCAATCCAAGATATCCAAACGCATTTCCCCTTTTTGTTTTTCCTCGCCATGGCATTCAAAACAATGTGTTTGTAAAATAGGGCGCACATGATTTTGATAATACAACGCGTCTTCTGAAGTTGAATCCTTTGCTTTGTTGACTGTAAGATATTCAGAGGTTATTGGATCAATATTTAAAAAGCTTTTTAGCGATAAAGGCATATATTTTGTCAAGTAGTCCTCACCATGAGTCAGGTGTCCCCCATAATGGCCTGCAAGGCTTAGTAAGGTCACGTTCACAAATAAAAACAGTTTGTAATAGCGGGCAAAGAAATGCTTGTTGCCAGATGATTTTTTTTGTCTAATCACAAGCATCCAAACACATACCAAAGCTGTTAACCAACCCAACCACTTATGAGTATTTAATAATTCATCATCATAGCTTCCATTTGAGCCCAAAAGAACACCAAGCAATACCGTGGGAATAATGCTTATAACCGAGAACCAAAGTAAAAGATTGCAAGCTGATTCTAAATTGAGCTTCGGGCGGAGACCATTAATTACCTCCATGATAAACAAAATAATCAAGCTTCCTATGGGGAGGTGAAGTAATAAAGGGTGAAATCGCCCAACAAAAAACACAAAGGTGCTATCAACCGTACCGTCCAGTGGAACCATTAGAAGCCCCAAAAGAAGTATGGTTAATGATATTGCTATTATTCTTTTGCTTTTCACCGCGCTTTAAAAATAATGAATATAAATATATAGCGATTGTATTACAAATCAAATTTCATCCTCTTTTCTATTAATATTCTCTGATGGTCGATGATCTTCATCCTTCCACTATTTTTTTTAATTTTTTTTGAACATCCTAAATCATTGTCTAAAGAAGAAAGGGGTCAAGCCTTTCTAGAAGCTATTTTGCTCTCAGGAAAAGACACTGAAATAGAAAAACTTTACGAATCTGAAATTAATTGAGAGAGATAACTTTAAGTGTAGAGAAAAAAATTGAAAAACAAAACCGATTGACACGCTGATTCTTATTAACTTATCCCTTCAAGTAAAAAATAAAAAAACAACTAGACTATATCAAACTTATTAATGATTATGAAAACAACAGTACAAATGCTGTTTCTACTATTTTCTGTTGGTGTTGTTTCTCAACAAATTTCAAAAGAGGAAATTATTTTTCTTACACCAGAATGGAAAGGGGATCGCTTTGAAGATGGACGGCCAAAAGTGGAAGACAATATTCTAAAACGCATGAAACAAGTAACCTTAGAAGAGGCTTGGGCCGTTTTAAAAGGTGAAAATTTTAACTATCAATATGCCGAAGGATGGCAGACTATAAATCCTGACAGTGTGCTTGTTGGAAGGGCTGTTACAGCTGTTTTTGTGCCAGGACGCCCAGATATTCATAGGGTCATTGACAAAAGAGGACACGAGCAAGACGGAAGAATAAAATCACAAAATGCATGGACCATTGACCTTTTAGTTCAAGGAGATGTTTATGTGGTTGACCAGTTTGGTGCCCATATTGATGGCCCTACCATTGGCGATAACCTAGGGAATTCCATTTTTGCAAAAACAGGAAATGGTATTGTTTATGACGGCGCCATAAGAGATATCGACGGATTAAAAGAAATAGGTTCTTTCACCTCTTTTTTTCGTTCCTACCATCCTTCGCATCACCTCAACAAACCAGACGGTAGATTGAATACTACTTTAATCGGAATCAACACACCCACTCGCATCGGTATGGCCACAGTTATTCCGGGTGACGTAGTCTTGGGAAGAGATGGAGGAGTCATTTTCATACCCCCTCATTTAGCTGAAAAAGTGGTTACGGTTTCAGAGATTGTTCGCCTTCGAGACATGTTTGGACACCTCCGTTTAAGACAAGAGAAATATACTCCCGGCCAAATTGACTCTAGATGGTCTAATGAAATTGAAAAAGATTTCTCAAAATGGCTCAATGACCATATGGATGAACTCCCTGTTCCTAAAGAACAAATTGAAGAACTCCTTAAAACAAGAACATGGTAGGTTTTTTTCTACCTTTTCAACCTCATTATAAACCATATTTATGAAAAATTCAAGAAGAGATTTTTTTACAAAAGCCGCTGCTACCACAGCGCTGACCACTCTGCCCTTTGCCCATTTCGGTAAGGAGTATGAAAATGCTATTGAGCAGACTCCAAAATTATCATCTCCATCTAATCTTAAAATAACCGACATTAAATGTGGTTACATTCGTGCTGGTCATGGCCTATTTGTTAAAATTTATACCAATCAAGACCTTGTGGGTCATGGTGAAGGGGTAGATGCTACTCCAGGCACTTATCACTTGGTGAAGTTGTTTGGAGAAAGATTGAAAGGAAAGAGTCCACTCAATGTGCATCGGTTATTTGAAGATATTCGCAGGCGCGGATTTTTTGAAGGGGCTCAATCGGGGATGTATATCGCTGTTTTAACTGCCGTTGAAACGGCTCTTTGGGATCTTGCCGGAAAGTCATTAGGCTTGCCTGTTTATCAATTGTTGGGCGGAAAGTTTAGAGATAAAATTAGGGTTTATATGGATACAGCACTTTATCAAAGTAAACTTCCAGATCCAGAAGATTTTGCCAATGCAGCTAAAGAGGCAGTGAACATGGGATACACAGCCGTCAAGTTTGATCTAGATCAGGCCAATGATCCAAACAAATACGATCACTATAATTGGACTGCCAGTCCCGCTGAAATTGACAGAATGTACAATCAAATGGCCGCAGCGCGAGAGGCTGTAGGTCCTACTATTGATATTTGTGCCGATATGCACGGTAGGTATGATGCTATTACTGGTGAAAAAGTGGCTAAAATACTCGAACCACTAAATTTAATGTGGTTAGAAGAACCTATCCCGGCTGAAAATACAGATGCCTACAAAAAAATAACTGAGTCTACTTCAACACCAATTTGCGCTGGTGAAAATCATTATCTTGCCCATGGTTTCAGGCCTTTATTAGAAGCAGGCGCCGTAGATATTATTATGCCAGACTTGCAAAAAGCTGGAGGTTTGGGAGAAGGGCAACGCATTGCCAATTTAGCTAATTTGTATTATGTCCCCTTTGCTCCTCATATGGTGGCATCTTTCCTTGGAGCCATGGCTTCATGCCATGTGTGCGCTTCTGTACCTAATTTTATGGTTTTAGAATGGCAAATCTATTTTCATAAAAATCCTATGTTCAAAGAAATTGTCACTTTCGATGGCCCTATGACTGAGAATGGGTTTATCACATTATCTGAGAAACCGGGTATAGGAGTTGAAATTAATGAAGAAGGAATGCGAAAATACGCCGAGAAAGACGTTCCCTTTTTTAAATAATCTAAAAATGATAGAATAAAAAATTTGGCCTTGCTTCTATTCATGACCATTAATTGTTTTTGCCACTTATTTTGAATAATTTAGATTAGAAACCCGAATAACGAAAACATGTTGCATTTTCACAATAAAAATTTGATGCCTTTATGAAAAGACGTTCTGCAATAAAACATTTAGGGGTTGTGTCTGGAGGTTTGATACTAGTACCTTATGCTTGTGCTGAAGAGGAAGTAGCTCTTTTTTCGAATCTACAAAGTGTTAAAAACAACGAACAGTTATTGATTGGTAGGTTGTCCAACTATCTTCTTCCAGAAGATCCGATAAATTTTAGTACTCCTGAGCCTAGATCACAATTTGTTCTCACTATGATTAATGATTGTTCAAGTGAAAGTGAAATTGATTTATTCACCCGAGGCCTTAACGCTTTTCAGAAGGATATTGGCTTCAAAAAAAACATGTCATTTTTAGCATTAAATGAGCCTGAACAGGAAGAAATGATCCAGCTTTATTTTGAATCTGAAAGTTTGATCAATGATTTTTTAGTTTTAATTAAAAAATACAGCTTACTCCATTTTGAAACATCCGAAAATTATTTGACAACATACCTTAAATATGAATTTATGCCAGGTCGCTACCTCGGGAAAGTATCCATTACATAGTAAATGAAAAAAGACGCAAACACATATGATGCCATAGTAATTGGTGCAGGAATGGCAGGGGGATGGGCTGCCAAAGAGTTTAGTGAACAAGGTCTAAAGACGCTATTGTTAGAACGAGGGCCCAATGTAGTTCATATAGAAGATTATCCCACAACAAATAAGCAACCTTGGGAATTTAAACATCGTGGCAGATTGACCCAGCAAGAAATTAAAGAAAATCCTATAATTAGTCGATGTTATGCCTTCCGAGAAGATGCCAAACACTTTTTTGTTAAGGACAAAGAGCATCCCTATGGACAGGTCAAGCCATTTGATTGGATTAGAGGGTATCAAGTAGGAGGGAAATCTATTATGTGGGCAAGGCAAGTCCAAAGATGGAGCCCTTATGATTTTGAAGGCCCTGCCAGAGACGGCTATGCAGTGGATTGGCCTATAGGTTATGAGGATTTAGCCGACTGGTATACTTATGTAGAACGATTTGTTGGGGTTAGCGGCAACATGGATGGTCTTGACACCCTGCCAGACGGTGCCTTTTTGAAACCATGGGAATCAAATGTGGTTGAAGAATATTTTAGTCAACAAGTAAAAAAACATTATGGTGACAGGCATGTTATTTATGGAAGATGTGCCCATCTCACAGAGAGCAAGCCAATTTTTGTAAAACAAGGCAGAGGCTTATGTATGAGTAGAAGAATTTGTCAAAGAGGCTGTCCTTTAGGGGGCTATTTTAATGCAAATTCTACCTTAATTCCTTGGGCTTTAAAGACTGGAAACATGACCTTAAAACCCAATTCAGTGGTGCACTCTATTATTTATGATGAGAAAAAGCAGAAAGCAACTGGTGTGAGGGTTATTGATGCTCACACTAAAGAATCTAGAGAATATTTTGCAAACGTAATTTTTGTTAATGCGGCTACTTTAAACACAAATTTAATTTTGCTTAATTCTAAGTCAAAAAGATTCCCAAATGGCCTAGGGAATGACAATGGCTTATTGGGGAAATACATTGCTTTTCATAATTATAGAGCAACAATAAAAGCTGAATTTGAGGGGTTCCCACAGTACACTACAGAAGGAGCTAAACCGACTTCACATTATGTCCCGCGTTTTAGAAATGTCTACAAGCAAGAAACTGATTTCTTAAGAGGCTATGCCGCAGGCTTTGGTGCAGGCCCCATTAGAGAAACCAACAGAGAAGGGTATGGTGATGCATTATTGAACAATTTATTGGAAACAAAAGAAACAGGATTGTGGCGAGTGAATTCTCATATGATGGGTGAAACCATTCCCAAAAAGTCTAATCATGTTTTTTTAGACAACAACATAAAAGATCAATGGGGAATTCCACAATTAAATATTGATGTAGATTATGATGATAATGATGAAAAGATGATTTTAGATTTTTTTGAACAATTCTCAGAAATGTATTTAAAAGCAGGGTTTATCAATATTAAGACAAATGACAACAAGAGAAGACCTGGAAATGATATACATGAAATGGGTGGTGTGAGAATGGGTAAAGACCCGAAAACCTCTTTGTTGAATAAATGGAATCAGATGCATCATTGTAAAAATGTTTTTGTTACTGACGGGGCCTGTATGACTTCCACTTCCACTCAAAACCCCTCTTTAACATTTATGGCAATTTCTGCTAGAGCAGCTAATTATGCTGTTGATCAACTTAAAAAAAGAAATCTTTGATTGATCTTAAATAGTAATTGATTAGAGCTAGTTGTCTCTGATCCCAAAACTATTTTTGGCCTTTCCTGAAAGGCTCTATTAAGCGTCAAATCTTCTTATAATCCAACCACTGAAATTGTAGTAAATAGAATATTGAGTGTTCTAAAAATTTATTATGGCTCGATTTTCATGTTCTATATTTTAATAA
>CENG01082429.1_pt1 | contig 10997 bp, 3 predicted proteins | sample 530131 | NCBI WGS metagenome assembly CENG01 (sample SAMEA2591057, study PRJEB7988) | marine metagenome | biome: marine biome (ENVO:00000447); feature: surface water (ENVO:00002042) layer; material: saline water (ENVO:00002010), including plankton (ENVO:xxxxxxxx) | depth 5 m
ACAATCACTAGTGATTACGAGTTTATTAAACTAAACACAACAACTAATGTACTACCTGCCGATATAACTACATTGGTAGGAACAGAATTTACTGGCCAGACATCTGGTGTAAAGGCAAGAGTTCTTGAGGTTGTTATCGCTGCCGGTGCTGACCCAGCGACACTTTACGTTCAGTACACCAATACATCTTCAGGTGCATCTGGTGAGAATCCAATCCGTATGAGTGCGGGTGAGGATATCTCAAACGGTAACGACACACTTACTGTACAATCAACTAATACTGTGGCAAACGCTGCTGTTGGTCAAGGTTGTAAGATTTCTAGTGGTGCGGGTGACTTCTTCACTCGTGGTCACTTTGTATTTGCTGCTGGTCAATCACTCATTCTGTCTAAGTACGGAAGATTCCCAACTGCAACTGTTGGTTTCAAATCAACAGAAGATATTGTTACTGTTGCAGACACTAATGACCTATATGATAATCAAGGTGCAACTCCAAACTTATCCTCGCCTGGGGCCGACAGATATCGTATCAAACTTACTCTGGTTAACAAAACAGACCTTGCTGCTGACGAAAACTTTGTTTACTACTGTGATGTTGTAGATGGTAATATCGTTGACCAAGTAACAGGTGCGGATGCGTATAACGCCCCCAACACACTTCTTGCACAAAGAACTTCAGAAGAGTCGGGTGACTATATTGCAAAAGACTTTACTGTAGACTTCAGTGATTCTGGTACTAACTTACTTGCATCTGTATCCGATGGTGTTGCATACATCAATGGTTATCGTGGTGCAACAGAAAAACCTACACCTATTACTATTCCAAAACCTAGAGGCACACAAACTGTACAGAACGAAGTCACAGGTATTACCTATGGACAATACTTTGTTTGTGATACCCTAGAGGGTAACTTAAACATATCACAATTCCAAACACTTAATCTACGTACTGTTGCTGACTATGGTGGTTCAACTATTGGTACTGCAAGAGTCCGTTATGTAGAAGAAGACGGTTCAAACTTCCGTGTATACCTATTTGACATTAAGATGAACAGTGGACAATCACTACGTAATGTTAAGTCAGTTGGTACTGGTACTGCTGATTACGCAAACCCACTACTTGAAAGTAGTAAAGCGGTTATTAAAGAATCGACTAAAGTTAATCTTGTATACCCTTTACCCAATCCAAGACCAAAAACAATCAGTGATGTAGACTTTGAAGTTCAAAGAGTATTCACAGGAAGCGCTACGGGTACTAGTTTAACAGTCGCTGTTACTGCAACTGGTGAGACATTGGTGAATACTTCACAATGGATTATCACACGTGATGACACTGGTGCGGTTGTAACAGGTTTCGGTACTAGTGGTGCTGGTACACAGTCGGTGACTATCAGTAGTCTTCCTAGTAATCAAGCAGTTACCGTATATGCAAAGGTCAACAAGGCACAACCTTCTGTTAGACAGAAGACATTGGTCGAGACTACTACTGCCGCTGCGATTCAAACAGATGCAATTACTGGTCAACAATATATTGACCTCGGAAAAACAGACATCTATGATGTATCCGAAATCAAACAAACAAACACGAATGGCGCAGACCTGTCTCATCTATTTTCTGTAGATAATGGACAACGTGCTGGTTTTTATGACCTTGGGCGTCTTGTTCTTGACGGGGGTGCGTCTGCGCCAGGCGGCAACGTCTTCTGTAAGTTCAGACACTTTACTCACGGTGCTGGTGATTTCTTTTCTGTCAACTCTTACACTGGTCAGGTTGAATATGAAAACATCAACGCATTTAAAGTTGGGCCTCGTACTTCAGTAAACTTACGTGACGTTATTGACTTCCGTTCTTCGGTTGGTAGTAATGGATTGTTTACTGGCACTGGTGGTGCAATCAACGAAATACCTACTAATGGTGATATCTTCCAAGGTGACGTAGAATACTATGTACCTCGTGCAGATAAGATTGTTGTTACAACAACAGGTGAGATTAAAAACATTCAGGGTGAAAATGGATTCTCTACACAGATTCCTGCCACACCTTCTAATACATTAGGTCTCTTTGAACTGGAACACAACGCATATGGTCTAAATGACTCAGATGTGGTTGTTAGTCCTATCAAGGCAAAGGGATTTACCATGAGGGCAATCTCTGAACTGGAACAAAGAATTGATGACCTAGAAGAAGTAACTTCTCTGAGTCTTCTTGAAGTTGACACATCTTCACTTCTAGTACTAGATGCTTCAGGTAATAATAGAACTAAGTCTGGTTTCTTTGTAGACAACTTTTCAGACAGAAGTTTCACGGATGCAGAGAATCCAGAATATCGTGCGGGTATTGACCCATCGAAAGGTATTCTTTCTGCCCCAACAGATGATGAAAACGTTGCACTTGTATATGATAGTGCTAGGTCATCTAATACTATTTTGAAAGGTGATACTGTATTCCTTAATTATACACATAAAGTTGCAATTAAACAAGATTTAGTTTCAGGTACAGAAAACGTAAACCCATTTGCAGTTATTACTGGTGAAGGTAACCTTACTCTATCACCCGCATCTGACGAATGGCAACAGACAAAATACAAACCCGCAAACGTAATCAACAAGACTGCGAAAGAACAACTTCCAGACCTTAACGAAGGTCAGTTGACTGCTGGTACTGCAACTGCTCGTGGATTCGGTGCAATTCAAAACCGTTGGGTGTGGCAGGGAGTTCTACCATTTATTCCACTTTTAGGGTTTGGTATAGGCGGAAGCACCGCTGGACTGGGTGGAGGTATTATCAGTCGAGGCTGGATGATGTCAGCTGCTAGTGGTTGGAGAAATACGGGTTCGTGGAACTGGACTGGTATCAATAGACAGAGAAGTTCTAATGGTATTAATCAGACTAATGTTTCTAATAGACAAGAAGGTAGATTCCTTGCAACGACTCGTTCATTCAGTCAAAACATTGTTGTAGGTTCCAGAACTGTTCGTAAAGAAATTGGTGATAGAACTGTATCATTGACATTCTTACCATTCATACGTTCACGTAAGATATTCTTTAAGGCAGAAGGTCTAAGAGCTAACACCAAATACTTCCCATTCTTTGATGGTAAGGCAGTGAGTGATTTCTGTAGGGAAGAATCTTTCCAAAGACACGCTGCTACACGTAATTCAGGAAGTTATCTTGGTAATCAATATAGATTGTCAACTGCACACCCACAGGGTTCAAGTGAGTTGATATCTAATAATCATGGTGAGATTGAAGGTTCATTCTTCATTCCATCTAGTCCGACCAATCGTTTCCGTGCTGGTACTCGTGAATTTAAATTACTGGATATCAGTAAGAACGATGATGCATCTGCATTGTCTCGTACATCATTGAACTACACTGCACAAGGTACTTTGGATACTAGACAGAAGACTATTACTTCTACTCGTATCACTCAGACCAGAACACGTAGATGGACAGAGACTACAAGGGTACGTAATCGTGACCCGCTTGCACAATCATTTACTGTGAACAAACCTTCAGGTATGTTTGTAACTAAGGTTCAGACTTATTTTAAAACCAAGGATTCTACGGTTCCTGTTGAACTACAGATTCGTCCTATGGTTAACGGTATTCCTTCTGCTACAGAAATTATCGGTAACGCAAGTAAGTTCTTGAATCCAAGTTCAGTAAACCTTCCGTCCTCACAGACTCAGACAGGTGTACTTGCTTCTCCGACAACCTTTGAGTTTGATGAACCAATCTTCTTGAATCCCGATACAGATTACGCTATCGTTCTTCTTGCAGAGTCAATTGACTATAATGCCTATGTCGCAGAGACCTATGCATTCGAACTTGGTTCTACTGAGAAACGTATTTCACGTCAACCGTCTATGGGTTCATTGTTTAAATCACAGAATGGTAAGACTTGGGAACCAGACCAAACAAAAGACTTGATGTTTAAAATCTTCCAAGCAGAGTTTGACACTGCGGGTGGTTATGCGGTATTTGAGAATGCTCCTGTCGAATCAGAAGCTCTTGAACAAAATCCATTCTTTACTGTTAGTGGTGATGCAACAATTACTATGTTGTTCCCAAACCACGGTTATGATGTAAGTGATACAATCGTAATCTCTGGTCTAGAAGCTTCCACATCTTATAATGGTATTCAGGGAAGTCAAATTAATGGTACAAGAACTGTTACCGCAGTCGATGGATTCGGTCTAACCTTTGAGGCAGCTGCGACTGCATCTTCTGGTGGACGTATAGGCGGTGAGGGTATTGTTGCGGATAGACAAGTTCAGTTTGATATTATTACTCCGAACTTCACTACCTTACAACCAGACGATACATCACTGACATTCCAGTCAAAAATGACTACAGGTAAATCACTTGCTGCTGTTACTGGTCAACAAGTAAGATATCAGAAAGACGCAAACTGGTCTTCTGAGGTTGTAGTAAATGATGAAAACTATTTGAATGCTCCAAGACTCATTGCTAAGACTGCAAACGAAACTGCGGAACTTGGTTCTGGTGTTAAATCACTAGAATTTAAAGTTCAGATGGATACGGTTCGTGGAGATGTATCTCCGTTGATTGATGCACAGAGATTATCTGTAACAACACAGAATAACTTGATTGATAATCAGGCTTCTGGTGCTGCATCTGGATTCAACGTACCTCTATCCTACGTTGCAGAGACCGTTGCATTCGGTGGTTCTTCACTCGCAAAACACATCACAAGTGTTGCAAACCTAGAAGAATCTGCGGTAGGTCTTAAAGTAATGATATCTGCTGTTAAACCTTCTGGTTCAGATTTCGATTTATACTACAGAACTGCAAACGATGGTGTGAATATCTTTGAGGTTGATTGGACATTACAGTCTGCTGAACAGACCATTGCACCAGACCCAAATAACTTCCGTGACTATAGATTCTTGGTCGGTGGTGATGGTGGTTCATTAGACCCATTCACCCAGTATCAATTTAAGATTGTTATGCGTTCCAACAACTCCTCATTAGTCCCCGTATTTAAGGACTTGAGGGCAATTGCATTGGCAGTATAACAATGGCATATGTTAAGGTTGAGGGGAGTTCGAGTCTTGCAAGAGACCCACATTCGGGTGCAATTATTAATATAAATAAAGATGAGATTGCAAAAGCAAGATTGGCAAAGAAACAACGAGAGAACAAAAATAGAGAGTTTGAAGAATTGAAGAATGAAGTTAGTGAACTAAAGGAACTCCTCAATAAACTAGTAGAGAAACTGTAATGGCAACAAGTAAACCGACAATTACAACTATTCAAGATACATTCACTACGTTGGTGACCAATACCAATACGGTGTCTTTAGACTTGGGTGCAACTGGTCGTTTAAATACGAATGAAGATTCTAGTGCCGTTGCAGCGATTAACGAACTCGAACTTGGTATTCGTGGTACTTCCAACAATCTAGTCGCAACTGACCTTGCAGACTTTACTGCAAACAACATCGTATCTGCACTACATGAACTTGATAGTGATTTACATGGTGCTGGTGGTGGTAACGCTAAGGCAGACCTAACAACAAACGCAAAAGCAGTTGTTGATGGTATTAATGAACTAGAAGTAGGTATTCGAGGAACATCGAATAATCTGGTTGCAACTGACCTCACAACTATCGCAAATAACCTTGTGGATGGTGTCAACGAACTTGATAGTGATATCGGTGCAAGACCCCATACAACCCTAACAACCAGTGCAAAGAATCTTACTGCTGCTATCAACGAACTTGAGGCAGATATATTCAATGCAGAAGGTGGTGCTAAAAGAACCCTTGCGTCCCTTGGTACAACCGATAAAACTGGTATCGTTGATGCAATCAATGAACTAGAAACTGCAATCCGTGGTACTACATCAAACTATACTATCAGTACTACTAGTAACGATTTAGTAGGTGCGGTAAACGAACTTGATGCATTGCAAGGTAATGTTGCAATGGGTACAACTGCAACTACTGTTACGGGTGCAATTAAAGAACATGACTTAGAATTGGGTACAATCACTGCGGTTGCAATGGGTACTACTGCATCAACAGTATCAGGTGCGATTGCAGAACTCGAAGCAGAGATTGATACACTTAATACAAAAGTCGAACCCGCCCAAGCATTAACAACTAGTGCAGATACATTATCAGATGCAGTAAATGAACTTGATGCACTACAGGGTGACAGTGCAATGGGTACAACTGCAACTACCGTTACAGGTGCGATTGCAGAACTAGAAACAGAGATTGATACACTCAATACCTTTGTTGAACCTACTCAGTCATTGACTACTACTGCGACAACTGTTGCGGATGCAATCAACGAACACGATGCAGAGATTGGTGCCGCAACTCTTGCTACATCTGCTACCACATTACGTGGTGCAATTAATGAACTACATACAGAGGTTGGTGCTGCAATTGGGGCAACTCATAACACAACCACTGGTAATATTGGTTCATCATTAAACTTACTAGATAGTGCAGTAGGTGATTTAAGTACACTTACTGTTACTGCAACAGAACGTGAAACACTAGTAAAGGCGATTAACGCAAACAAGGCACAAATTGACTTACTAGATAGTGATGGGGTTGCGGTTAACCAAACATTAGGACAATTAACCAATTTATCAGCAGGATTTGTTGGTGCAGAACGAAACAACTTTGTTGCTGCTCTAAATGCACTGAGGGCAGATATTCCACTTATATACGATGAGAATGGAACACAACTAAATTAATTCGGAGAAAGTGCGAACATGACTGTTCCATTAAAGTTAAAAGACAGTGCTGCACCATCTGAACTGCAAGAGTTTTCCTCTACTGAAGAAAACTATATTGCGTATCAGGCAGGACTACATCTTGCATCTGGAGATAGTTCAGATGTGGGTTCGCTTGCGCTTTCTGTTCATGGAACGGAAAATCAGATTGGTAGTATTGTTGATACTAGTTTCGATTCCGCTGTAGGTACTGGTGGTAACTCTGCACTTCTAACCTTTAGTACTGTAACGACTCCACTCAAACAAACACGAGGAACCATCACTCCATCTGGAGCGAATGAACGCCGTCCTGTTTATCAAGCATTAGAGAGTGGTCAAAGAGTCATCCGTGAAATGTCTGATACAGATATGGGTGCAATGCTTGATAGAATCAATTCACGTATCTTTACATCTGACTATCCTGGCTCATATAAATTAGGAACATCAACTCCCACTGGTGGTTATACTCTTGTCAAATCTGGTTTAGCAAACGATACCAGAACTGACGGTACAAGTGTATCACATAATCTGTATAGAAGAACATCGATGACTGCACCCACAACGGTGCGTCCATTTGCGGTTAAACGTTCTAGTGGTGCTTCTGGTTCTTATCAAGGTCTACAGGTAATGACCGATGACCAGATAAAATATTCCATTGGTACTCGTTTACAAAACAAGATATCAAGTAGTACTACTGGTGTTGGTAGTTATAAAATATATAGTGCATCTTCGGGTACACCCGCTAACAACGGTCTAGGCGGAACATGGGTTGCGAAGGGAACTATAACTGATACCCGTCAAGCAATCGTTGACGCAAACTATACGAGAAGTAGGTCATCGACATATGCAAGAGCATCCACTACTGGTTTTGAAGGAAACTACGTAGGAACTAGGGATTCAAACTTCGCAAGAACATCTGTATTGAATTACGCACGTAACTTCTCTGCGACATACACTAAAACCAGAACTAGTTTGTATACTGTGACTGGTTTTATTGGTGACTTCATTGGTGATTATACCAGTACCAGTACAGTAGAATCAACAAGAAATTCTACTAATATGGTTGGGTATACTACAACTACATCAATTACACGTTCAAGTAACTATTCTAGGGCGCACGAATATCTTGGTAACTTTGTAACCACATTTACAGGACGTGATGGCGTGCAATTCGTTGGTAATTTCACACGTAGTCGCACGAGTATCAACCCACAATATGCACGTAACTTTGTTGGTAATTATGTAGGAGACTTTTCACGTGCTCAGTTATTCACTGGTAACTTTACAGGGAATTATACTGGTGACTTCTTACGTAATAGAATGACTAACAAGGATGGTGCTGGTATAGATTATGCAAGAGACTTCCTTGGTCAATATGCAAGAAGTTTTGATAGAGTTAGAGAATCTAACTATGAAAGAAATGCACAATATCAAGTAGATGTGTTTACAACTAGAGATTCTAATAGAGTAAGAACTGCATCGTTTGAAGGTAACTTCCTTGGCGAATATCAAAGAGGATATAGTAGAGACTTTTTCCGTACAACCACTTATGAAGTTGGATATTCACGTTCCTATCAAAGAGGTGGCGGTAAACAGGGATTCCAATACTATACAAGAGCGTATACTGGTACACTACAGTACATAAGAAATAGATATTCCTCAACTGGTGCTTGGGGTTCTTTCCAATCAGATAACACCAGTACTATAGAATTGAAGAACTGGGTGGTTCCAGTTGTCACTGCTCTTAATGCTGGTAACAATTGTTACTTTGAAATTGAAGATAATAGTAGTACTCAAACTTATTCGCAATGGGGCACCGTACCGTTTGTAATTAACATGACCACCACATCGCCTAGCAACTCCACCGTGGGCAATAAAGGTATTTACTTCAATGAACTTGCCTATGAGTCGATTACTGGTTATGATGGAACAAACCCCACATTCGGACAATGGAAACAAGCAGAAGCTGATTATAAAGCGGGTACTAATAAAGACTTGTTAGTTTATCTTAACAAAATTACTCGAATCAAAACTTCGACCTATAATCTCCAAGGCCACACAGGGAGTGGGAGTGGGCCTGCTGCTGAAGGTTGGGAATATGAACGTGGAACTCTTGTAGGTCTCCGAAATGGTTCAACTACTCAAAATACTTACTCTTGGAGAAAGAGAAGAGTCTATCCTATTCAATCTGGTAGACTGCAATATTCAGGCCCACCAACAGGGCCGAGTCGTGATGACTATTCACTGGTAGGATATGTTGGTAACTATGCCGCTGCTTATCCATATGGATATGCAAGGAATTACTTTAGAAACTTTACTCGTGAACCTACAAGAACATCTACTGTTGATTATGCTGGTGACTTCTTGGGTGACTTCACTGGTAATTTCCTTGGTGACTTTACAGGTGACTATACTAGAGACTTCCAAGGTGATTATAATAGAGATTATGAAAGAACTCGTTCATCCAACTATCTTGGTAAAGATTCATATGGTCGAGACTTTGCTGGTAACTTCACAGGCAACTATGCCCGTGACTACAATAGAACTTTCGAAGGGAATTATAGTAGAACCTTTGCAGGCAACTATGCGGGGAACTACAACAGAGAATATGTTGGCAACTATGCAAGAACATTTGCGGGGAACTATGCGGGACAGACAATAGGTTCAGGAAACACCAATATTGAGACTTATACTCTCTACGTAAGAACTGCATAAATAGAGGTGTTATGGGAACTACTGCACTAAAACTTGAAGGTACAAACGGAGACCTCAAGGAGATAACAACCACAGAAGAGAACTACCTTGCGTATCAGGCAGGGTTGCATCTTGCTGAGTTGGATTCCGCTGATGTCTCTGCTATCACTGCATCAAGCTCAGGTAGTACCTCAATCGGTACATACACAGATACCAACTATGGTAATGCGCCAGGCTCACATGGGTTCTCTAGTGGTAATGTTCCTATTACACAGACAACAACAACATTGTATCAGAAAGAAGGTGTTGCTCCTATCGCATCTACTTTCAGATATCCTGTCGAATTTAATGACAACGGTGGAACACCAGAACTTCATGAATTGGATTCATCTGAAGTAGATACTCTTTCGGACAGACTTTTATCACGTATCGCAACTTCTGAATATCCAGGCACCTTTAAACTTGGGTCTTCCTCGCCAGGCGGCACGTACTCAACATACAAGTCAAACATATTCCAAGATAGACTTCAGACTAGTGTTGCTGGAACAGCATACAATCTTTATGTCAAGTCTTCCATGGCTGCTCCATCTACTATAAGACCTGTTTCAATCAAACGTTCATCTGGTTTGACTGGTTCTTTTCAAGGTCTCCAAGAGATGTCCGATGCGGAAATTAAATCCACATTCGGTTCGAGAGTTCAGTCCCGTGTAATGAATGGGTCTGCTGGTATCGGAACATATCAATTAAGAAGTAATGTTCAGGGTTCACCAACAGATACAGGTACATGGACTTCAAGAGGAACTGCAACCGATACCCGATATGATTTATCTAATGTAGATTATTCTGCTGACTATACTAGAAACGCTCAGGTAGATTCAACTAGAAATAGTACTGCCGACTTTGTTTCAGAACAAGATTATGTTGGTAACTACACTAGAAACTTTACTGCAAACTTTGTAGGTGAATATACTGGTGATTTTACTGGTAACTTTATTGGCGACTTCCTTGGAGATTATGGAAGAAACTTCGTTGGTGATTATGTCGGTGACTATGCCCGTGACTTCATAGGCAATTATTCCAGAAGTTTCCTTGGTGATTACGTTGGTAATTACTCCAGAAACTTTGAAGGAAACTATACTGGTAATTACTCCAGAAACTTTCTTGGTAACTACGTAGGTAACTATGCTCGTGCATATTCTCAGGTATATTCTAGAACAAGAGTAACAACATATACTGGTGATTATACAGGTAACTATGTTGGTAACTATGCACGTAACTTCTCGGCTGCATATGCTCGTACTCGTGTAACTGATTACACTGGAGACTTTGGTGGGGACTTCACTGGTAACTATGCCAGAAACTATTCCGCAAACTATCAAAGAACACGTGTCACCACATACACAGGTAACTTTGTTGGTAATTATACTGGTAACTATGCCAGAAACTACAGTGCTAACTATCAGAGAACAAGAGCAACAAACTATCAGAGAACTCGTGTAACGGATTATGTTGGTAACTTTGTAGGTAACTATGCTACCACATTCAC
>CENG01021992.1_pt1 | contig 10987 bp, 19 predicted proteins | sample 530131 | NCBI WGS metagenome assembly CENG01 (sample SAMEA2591057, study PRJEB7988) | marine metagenome | biome: marine biome (ENVO:00000447); feature: surface water (ENVO:00002042) layer; material: saline water (ENVO:00002010), including plankton (ENVO:xxxxxxxx) | depth 5 m
CTCTGGAGCGGATGAAATTGTAGATTGGTTCAAACAAGATAAACCAGACGATTGGAGGCAAAGAGACTAATGAGAGCAATTTTGTATTCCAATAAGAATCAAGAATGTGAGAGGGCAAAGAGTCTTCTATCAAGTATTGGTGTAGAGTTTATTGAGTATCGTCGTGATAATCACTTTACTGACAGAGGATTCAAGTCTGAGTTTGGTGATGAGGCAGAGTATCCACAGGTCACGATTGACTATGAAGGGTTCAGACATCGTGGCGGATTGAAAGATGCGCTACACTTTTTGAAAGAGAAAGGTCTTATCTAAAGTAATAATAAAAATGTATCACAAATTACAAAAGAACTTGACTATATAGTTCATGGAGGTTATAATAAACCTATCGTTCATCCAGGAAACTGGACGCAAGTAAGTCGCGGAACGGATCGTTCATCCGTCTTCGGACGGACGCAAACGACTGAAGGAACGGGAAACTCGGATCACCCGTAAGGGTTAAAGGAGAAAAACCACCCAACTTCAGGAGTAAGACAAATGAACACACTTCAAATCATCAAGAAGCAGATCAACAAATCATCTGCTGTTCACGATGCACAGATCACTCTCACCAAATATCGTGGTGTTGAGTATTCCTCTAAGAATGTAGAGCGTAAGGATCCTCAGGGAACCTTCTGCTACCGTGGTCGCACCTACACCAAGTAAGGAACTATGGAAGCACTACAACTCACAGGATTAATTACCCTGGCATGTATTGCTGGAATGGCTATCATATATGGTGAATTAATTCTCCTTCATCATACCTAAGGAGAAATTAAATGCTTAGCATCAAACTATGCTATAACCTTCCAGAATACAACCCAGAAATCCACGATCCAGATAGAGTCTTTCGATTTCTAACTTATCGTGGAGTGAGTTATGCTAAATGGGTTGACCTTAAGTCACTCAGTAAATGCATATCAAGATGGACAGTAACTAAATGAGGACCTTGACGGGTCCTCTTTTTTTATCTATAATTAGTGGAAGTATAATCTTTTTATGGACAGAGAGAAACTCAAATTAATCGTGAGGAACCTTAAGTCTCTGGTAGATGTACTAGAGTCTGAGGTATACTCAAATGTGGATGCATACAAAGCAGAGAACTTTGATGATCCTCCAGAAAATTACATCCTAGATTACGACGAGGTATTTGAAGACGACGATGACTGATATTAAACTGATTAGTGTTACTCCCGATGCAGAAAAGCACATGGCATATTGTGCTCGGGTCAGTAATCCTGCTAACCAAGAGAATGAAAAGTTCTCAGGTCTTCTACGCTATTGTGTGAAGCACCAGCACTGGAGTATCTTCGAGCAGGCATATATGACTCTGGAGATTAACACCACTAGAGGAATCGCAGCTCAAGTGCTTCGTCATAGGAGCTTCACTTATCAAGAATTTTCACAACGCTATGCTGATTCTTCCCTACTCGCAGAGACGATCCCTTTACCCGAACTACGGCGTCAAGACACCAAGAATCGTCAGAATTCTATTGATGATATTGACCCGTTTGTCCGTCAAGAGTTCCAAATCAAAATGCAACGACACTTTGATGAGGGAATGAAACTCTACAAAGAGATGCTCGATGCTGATATTGCAAAGGAGTGTGCCCGTTTTGTGCTTCCTCTAGCATGTCCTACTAAAATCTATATGACCGGTTCTGTGCGTTCATGGATTCATTATATCGATTTGAGGTCTGCTAACGGCACACAAAAGGAGCATATGGACATCGCTCTTGGTGCTAAAAGTATTTTCTGTGAGCAATTTCCTGCAGTCGCAGAGGCAATGGAGTGGGTTTCATAAATATTCACACTAGGACTTGAGGTTTATGCCAACTTACCCTGTTATTAACAAAGAAAATAAGGAAACAAAAGTGCTCGTCATGACTATGAAAGAGTACGATCAGTGGAGAAAGGATAATCCGGATTGGGATAGAGATTGGTCACAAGGTTGTGCGGGTCAGTCCACAGAATTAAAGTGGACTGGTGAGGCTCGTTCCAGTGGATGGAACGAAGTCTTGGATAGAGCATCAAAACAACCTGGTGCTACTGTCCGTAAACACCGCGATTACAGTTTCTAAAACAGCGTATGCCTTCTAAAAGAAAGTCACAAACTCCAGTTCCATTTGGAATGTCCAATAGACAAATGAAAAGAAAGAAACCTCTCAATACGGATTTGATGAAAACCATCGATCCGTTAACAGAAAATCAACAAGAACTCTTTCGCTGCTACAAGAACGACCAAAACATCGTTGCCTACGGAGCAGCAGGTACAGGAAAGACCTTTATCACGCTCTACAATGCGTTGAGAGACGTTCTTGATACTAGGACACCTTATGAGAAGATCTACATCGTCAGGTCGCTTGTGGCAACTAGAGAGATTGGTTTCCTCCCTGGAGACCATGAGGATAAGTCATCTCTCTATCAGATTCCATATAAAAACATGGTCAAATACATGTTTGAATTACCAACAGAATCTGACTTTGAAATGCTCTACGGTAATTTAAAGGCACAAGGGACAGTCAGTTTCTGGTCCACAAGTTTCATTCGTGGCACTACACTTGACAACTCAATTATTATTGTCGATGAGTTCCAGAACTTGAATTTCCACGAACTTGATAGTATAATTACAAGGGTCGGTGAAAATAGTAAGATTATGTTCTGTGGTGATGCTACTCAATCTGATCTTATTAAAACTGCAGAGAAGAATGGAATCGCAGACTTCATGCGTATCTTGAGAACGATGCCCTCCATGGATATTATTGAATTTGGTGTGGAGGATATTGTTCGCTCTGGTCTATGTAAAGAATACTTAGTTGCAAAAATGGATCTTAATTTATGAATTTTGTTCATCATAATTTTCTCGGTGACCTTGAACTAAACAAGAAAGAAACTGGTGGCATCCGCTTGTACAATCTCCCTGATGGTCAGTGGGTGCCATCTATTACTTCGGTAACTTCCTTTTACAATCGTCAGATATTTGCTGATTGGCGTAAAAGAGTTGGTATTGAAGAAGCAAATCGTATCACTAAAAGAGCTACTTCTCGTGGGACTGACTTCCATGAGGCAGTAGAAGTTTATATGAAGAATGAAGAGATAAACTGGGATGACTTTCGTCCTCTCACAAAGTTTATGTTTCATCATGCCCTACCATATCTGGACAAGATAAATAATGTACACGCTATAGAAAGGACTCTTTATTCTGAGTATCTTGGTTTAGCGGGAAGAGTTGACTGCATCGCAGAGTACGAAGGAGAACTTGCAGTCATAGATTTTAAGACATCAGATAAAATCAAACCAGAAAAATGGTTGGAAAACTATTTTGTCCAAGAGATGTTTTATGCTTCTGCTTATTATGAGTTGACCGGTATCCCTGTAAAGAAACTCATCACTATAATGGTTACTCCTGGTGGTGAAGTAAAGGTATTTGACAAAAGGGATAAAGGGCAGTATATTAAACTACTAGTGAGATATATTAAAGAATTTGTACATCACAATACTAGGTCAGAGGATGGATAATGAATTAGAGAAGGCGCTAAAGAATAAATTTTTCTGTCCTGCTAAGTTCGTACAAGAGATTGAAGATCTTGTCCAGAAGAATAAGGACATGAGTTACATTGATGCTATCATTCACTTCTGTGATCAGAATAGTATTGATGTTGAGTTTGTTCCTAAACTTATCACCAAACCTCTGAAGGAGAAGTTGAAATATGAAGCAATGGAACTAAACTTTTTAAAGAAAAGTTCTAGAGCAAAATTACCTCTCTGATTCTATTTTTGTAGGAAAAATTTTTCCGCAAAAAATTACTATATTACTTTTTTTGATGATGCCGTTTGATGCATATAAACAATATCTCGCGTTGAAGAATCACTTCACGAAAGAGAAGTATGACTACCATAAGTATTGTGGTAAGAGTCGTGCTACTGTAAAGTCTTTCTATAAACGGAAAGACCGTTTCTGGTTTGAAAAAATATCAAGAAACAAATCTGATAAAGAAGTTGTTGACTTCTTTGTATCTAACTTTATCACCTGCACTGATCCGAGTAAGCTTTGGATAGGAGAAATGATACGCGAAGGTGAGGGTAGATACACTGCCTGGAAACGACGAACCCAATCCCTCTCTTATATTTTTAGAGAGGAGATTGAACTTATCCTTAAGAATACCGATTTAAATACTGTATTCGCAAGGACGACCGGTCATCCACCAATACTTAAAAAGTATCTGAGTGGTGACATATCACTTGAAACTCTGGTGATTTGTGATAGAATACTAGGGTATCGCAATGATTATGACAAACAGTTGACCGATCCGGTGTGGGAAACCGTAAGTTTGAGAATTAAAAAATATTCTCCCTTCCTAAATATCGATGTATTTCACTTTAAAAAAATTCTAAAGGAGATTGTTCATGGCACTTAGTAATACTGAAGTACTGGAAAACCTCACTAAGCAGAAAGAGGACTTGGAGAAGAATCTCCAAGAAGGTCAAAATCAGATGGAGACACTTCGTCAAACCTATCTGAAAGTCGTTGGTGCTATTGATGCGCTAACTCAAATCGAAGAATCAAACAACCCAACTGAAACCTCTGAAACAGAAGTTGTAGAAGGTGAGTGATTTCTTTGATTCGGAGGTTGTCCGAGCAGAGATGACCGAAATCAGTGAACTACAAGAAGACATTTATCAAAATGTCTTCAATTTTCCTAAAATGAATCAAGAAGAGAAACTCTTTCATGTCTCACTTCTTGAGAGGTTGATTGAAAAGCAGAGGATTCTTTATACTCGTCTGAGTTTATCTGATGATCCTGCTGCTAAAAGAATGAAGGAAAATATCACTGACTCTGCAAAAATGATGGGACTTCCTCCTGATACTGATATGAATTCAATATTCGGTAATATGATTAAGATGCTTGACGTGATGAGAAAACAGATTGACAGTTCTGATTAAGTTCAGTACGATATCTTTGTCAACACAAGCCAAATCCAAACTAATCTAACAAATCCTATGTCTTTCGCAAATCTCAAAAAGCAATCCTCTCTTGGATCTTTGACTCAGAAACTGGTCAAGGAAGTAGAGAAGATGAATAATACTTCTAACGGCGCAGATGAGCGTCTTTGGAAACCAGAAATGGATAAGAGTGGTAATGGTTATGCCGTTATCCGTTTCCTTCCTGCCCCTGAAGGTGAAGAACTTCCTTGGGCAAAGATGTACTCCCATGCCTTCCAAGGTCCTGGTGGATGGTACATCGAGAACTCTCTGACCACTCTTGGTCAGAAAGATCCTGTGTCAGAACACAACCGTGAACTGTGGAACAGCGGACTGGATTCTGATAAGGATACTGTTCGTAAGCAAAAGCGTAAGTTGTCTTATTACGCTAACATCTATGTTGTGCAAGACAAGGCAAATCCACAGAACGAAGGTCGTGTCTTCCTTTATAAGTTTGGTAAGAAGATCTTTGATAAGGTCATGGAAGCCATGCAACCTGAATACGAAGATGAAACTCCCATCAATCCTTTTGATTTTTGGCAGGGTGCAAACTTCAAACTGAAATTGAAGAAAGTTGCAGGTTACTGGAACTATGATTCTTCTGAGTTCGCAGCACCTAGTGCTCTGCTTGACGATGATGATGCCCTTGAAGCAGTATGGAAGAAGCAGTATTCTCTTGCTGCACTGACTGCTGCTGACCAGTTCAAGTCCTATGAGGATCTTGATAAGCGTCTGAAGATGGTTCTTGGTGCGAAACCAGCAAGTCGTTATGATGAAGAACTTGAGGATGAGAGTGAAGGTCGTGGTTCATTCACGCCCGACTTTAAGTCCAAGGCACCTAAAGTAGAACCAGACATCACTCCTACACGTAATAGTGAAGATGAAGATGATGCTCTGTCATACTTCCAAAAACTAGCAGAAGATTGATTATTGGAATAGTCTGATATTTTCTCCTCTCTTTAAGGTTCTGCTCATGTATTGGGTAGAACCTTTTTCATATTGCATCATTTCTTCAAGGTCATCTTTGACGACATTTAAATACCTTGATTCAAGTAAGAATATATTTCTTCTTTCTATCTGTAGTTTTTCTTCGTATTGATAATTGGTGATGGTGGAAACAGGATACTTAGTAGTCATTCCACCCACTTGGTCATCAAAGAATGAGACTGAGAAGTTTGAATCAACTTCTAATCCTGCGGGAACAATCACTGCTCCCAAAGTATTAGTCACCTCCGTGGTTTCATAGTGATGGACGGCAGATATATTATCGAAGGTCAAATATTTTTCTAACAAATAGTTTTCAAAATTAAATTGTGTCATAGGCCACTCGCTATACACATTAATAATATTATTACAGGTTAATACTAACCAATCTAAAGATGAATCTCCGTAATAATCATACGCAACATTATCAGGACGATCATCACCTTTTATTTGATACTTAGTGAAGATGGATACATCTTGAAAAATATCCTCTCTTAACTTACCTCTCTTAAATAAATTCTTAACAGTAATATAATCTGATATCTTAGCATCCGGAAGTCTGCTAACATAATCAAAGTCTGGGATTTGATTGAAGTAGTTTGACATCAGAAACCTATGTATTCGTTTTCCTGTTCATCATATTCATCGTTAAAGATTGGTTCAAGTTCGTTAAATGACATTGATATTTGATACTGAACTGGAGTGCCGTCACTATACGTTGCATAGTTTCCTGTTGGAGTATAATCGACACTAAATCCAGTCATTGCACATTCTTTGAAAGCATTTAATCCTTTATGGAGGCCACCATCTTCACCTCTATGTAGATATCTAAGTCCATACGTATTTGGTGATTTTAAAAATAGATTACTCTTACTGCGGATGGGCGACATTGATTGCTTGAATGTTCTTATTATTTTCTTCACTTGCATTGCTTCATCTTTTGATCTTGGTGATAAGAAAAATACAAAGGAGAAAGTTCTTAATGATGGACCACCAAATAATAGTTCCATATTTGGATTCATCACCATTCCTGTTGTCCTTTGCAACACTTGTTGTCCTTTACCTGATACTTGGCCTGCAAAATATGCTGCTATTGCTTTTTTTGCATCATCAGGATTATTTTTAATGACATTGGCATAATCACCTACCTTATCAAGACCTGGTGTTATGCCATCCATTATACCTGTCAAAGCTATATCGGCTTTTGCAATATCCATTGCATTCATTTCACCTTCACCCCATTTCACAGTTTTTGCATCCTGTATTCCTGCGGGGATTGGGAGTATGACTGATCCTATACTTTTTCTACCACCTGCATTTCTTCTTGCATTACTTGCATAAACTCCACCCCCACTACTAGTGCTAAACTCTTGAGGAATATATTCATAGATGTCAAATTTAATGACATCTTGCTTTGATGTCGCGATATCTATGGGGTATCTGTAATTGCCATATGATATTGCTGTGCCACCCGCACTTGCAACCGATCCCATTTCATTTGATGGCTTTGACTCTGCATTATCATTATCATTAGTTGCTTTATTCGGTTCTCCTTGAGCCCTATTATATTCCTCTGATTCTTGAGACTTTGTGACAAAATCTCCCCTCATAGATTCCATCTGATTCTTTGAGGCTTCGTTTAGTCGTCCTTGATTTGACTTTGCTTTAGTAGAAGCCTGGTCATTAAAGTTCCATTTATTTACACTTTCTCGTTCTGCTATGACTCTTCCGCCTGCGCCTTTAGCATCACTGTACTGCAACAATTCGACAGAATAAGTCCCATCTCCCAACTTAGTTGTTCTAGTGGCAGTATAGATTGTTTCTTTGTCTCTACCTTGTCCTAAAGTTACAGGACTTATCTTACTCGTTACAACAGTCATCTAAAGATGGTTTTTATTTATTTAGTACCCGTTTTCTATATTGTAATGATAGTAAGTCATCGAGTTCTTCTCTGTAAACAATATAGACCTGAGTTCCTAATTCCTCCCAAGTATATTGCCTGTAATCTCTCCAGTGAAAGTTTATACCACGAAATCCCCAAGAGAAAACATCGCTCACTGCGACTAGTGGATGCTGATCATATTCAATGTTTGGAGTCTTTGCATAATATTTGAAGGTACAGATGCTTCCTTCTTCGGGTATAGGTGTTACAGTATCATTCAGTGCATACATTATCAATTCCATTTTATCATCAAGATTCTTCTCAGATTTAAGATCGTCAATAACAGGTTCTATGCGGTTCATTTGATACCTAGTTCGTCTTCTGTGATGATCTTAAATTCAATTCTTCTATCAACACAAAACTCAGTAGCAGCTTTCCACTTTGCCTTATTTACTTCCCAGGTCTTACATTCATAGATGTATGACTGAGTAACTTTTTTTCTTTTTGCTGGTGGTTTTGTTTGCTTCTTTGGTTTTACTTCAATGACGTATGTCTTTATTTCACCTGTGCTTTCTCTTACTTTAATAATAAAGTCTGGGAAGTATTTGTGAACTCTCCGGTCAACTGGAGAGATGTATGGAATGTGAAACTCCTCACTTCCCCATTGTAATATATTCTCATTTAGATCACACCACCTACAGAACTTGCGTTCCCAACTGCTACGGCATATAATATTTGTAAAGTCACCTTTGTATTTACTTGGATATGAAGGTTTGTATTTACTCTTGTAACTTTCGGCCATACATAATATACAAGGTTAAAAATTATTTATAACGATGCCCACCAAAAGGTCGATATCATTTTTAAAATCGAAACTACTTCAACCTGCGCTCACTTCACACTTTGAGGTTAATATTCCATCTGGGAGTTTACCAAGTGCCATTAAGATTGATAAGGAGGAACAAGATGACTTGAATTTATTCTGCACGGAAGCCACCTTGCCAGGTTCATCTGTGAATGTATTTGAAGTTAATAATGATTTCACTGGTGCGACTGAAAAGTTTGCTCATCGTAAAATGTATGATGGATCTATTGATTTTACATTTTATGTTGATGCACAGAAATATTCTGCAATAAGGTTCTTTGAGAGGTGGATGAGATATGTCACTGGAGAAGAGGGATCTGATAGAGATGATGGGGAGATAAGGAGTTATAAAAATCCATCTTATAACTATAGGATAAGATATCCAGATGGTGATGGTGGTTACCGTTGTGATGGACTGACAATCTCAAAGTTTGAAAGATCCCATAAATCACAGATTAGATACACGTTTTTGAAATCATTTCCAATTGCTGTGTCTTCGATGCCAGTTTCATATGATGCATCAAATCTATTGAAATGTACAGTTACTATGTCATATGTAAGATATTTTATTGATGAAGCAATCGTAAAAGATCCACCAATCCTTTCACCAGTATTTCTAGGTGCTCCACCACCAGCACCACCATTACCAAATGCAGCACCAGAATTGGTAGGAAATACGAATGCAGAAGATCAAAGGTTTATTCCAACTGATAGTGCTTCAGGTTTTAGGGGACAATTATTGCAACCACTTAGAGATGCTGCAGGAAATATAGTCACTGATCTCGGAGGAAATCGTCTTTGACCCCACTAAATAATCACACTGAACATATCTATAGGTCATTATGCCTTTACCAAGAATTGCAACCCCAAAGTATGAACTTGAATTGCCATCAACAGGGGAGAAAGTTTATTACAGACCCTTTCTAGTTAAGGAAGAAAAACTTTTAGTTCTTGCTCTTGAGAGTGAGGATATGAAAGAGATTACGACTGCTATTAAGTCTGTTCTTAAAAACTGCATTCAAACCAGGGGGGTCAAAGTTGACGCTCTCCCTACGTTTGATATCGAATATCTGTTCCTTAATATTCGTGGAAAGTCTGTTGGTGAAGAAGTTGAAGTTAAACTTATCGCGCCTGATGATGGGGAAACCGAAGTCGATGTATCAATTCCCATCGATGAAATTAAGGTAGAAAAGAATGATAAGCACACTCGTCAAATAAAAATTGACGATAACTTGATGATGGAAATGAAATACCCATCCTTGAATCAATTTATTTCTAGCAACTTTGATTTTAATGAGAAGAATCAGATGGAGCAATCCTTTGATTTAATCGCAACATGTGTCGATAAAATCTACAACGAAGAAGAGGTATGGGCAGCTGCTGATTGCACGAAGAAAGAAATCATTGAGTTCCTTGAACAGATGAATTCGACTCAGTTTAAGCAGATTGAAACTTTCTTTGAGACAATGCCTAAACTTTCTTACACTGTGAAGTTTAAGAATCCAAAAACTAAAAAATCAAATGAAGTATTGCTTGAAGGGTTAGCATCTTTTTTCGCCTAGGCATGATCCATATGGATCTTGAGAACTACTTCCGTCTCAATTTTGCCTTGATGCAGTATCATAAATATTCATTAACTGAAATTGAAAATATGATGCCTTGGGAGAGAGATATCTATGTCGTTCTTCTGAAGCAGCATCTTGAGGAAGAAAAACAAAAGTTAGAGCAGCGAAAGAATGGCGGCTAAGACTACTGATCCTATTGATATCCTTCTTGAGATGGGTATTGACCTCGACAATCTGTCGGAGGAAGAGGATTATCTTAGTGCCTTAATTGAAGCAACCAATGCTTTAACCATTAAGGATCCTAGTGATCCCCGTATTGCACCTCTTCAGAAAGAAATTTTAAAAGTAAGAAAGAAAAGAAAAGAAGCAGACCCTAAGTTTAGAGTAAGAAAAACTACAGTAAGTCCGGATAGTTTTTTCGATAGAAAGAAACCGCAAGAGGAACAATCAAAACCAGTTCCAGGGCAACTGATGATTCCTGGAGATACGAGTGGTGCTCTTGTTAAACCAGATAGTTTAAGACCACCCGAAGTTGAAGAAGATGGAGAGAAGATAAAAAAAGAACCAAATATCCTTCAGGATATTTTGGATGGAATCAATTCTATTATAGGAATACTTAAATCACAGAATAAACTTGATAGGAAGAGAGCAGAGGAAGATAGAAAAAAACT
>CENG01062463.1_pt1 | contig 10975 bp, 8 predicted proteins | sample 530131 | NCBI WGS metagenome assembly CENG01 (sample SAMEA2591057, study PRJEB7988) | marine metagenome | biome: marine biome (ENVO:00000447); feature: surface water (ENVO:00002042) layer; material: saline water (ENVO:00002010), including plankton (ENVO:xxxxxxxx) | depth 5 m
AAATAAAAAAATGAAAAAGAACTATTTAAATTTTTTATCAATTTTAACTCTTACTGCTTTAGTTGCATGTGGGGGAAGCGATAGTGATACTCCACCAGAGCCTACTGTAACAACTACTTATTCTGGTGTAATTACTGAAAATACAACTTGGACATCTGACAACGTTTATACTTTAGACGGACGTGTTGTAGTTCCTAATGGAGTTGAACTTACAATTGAAGCAGGAACTGTTATAAAAGCAAATGCTGGACAAGAAGCTAATGCTTGTGCATTTATTGTTGCTAGAGGTGGTAAAGTATTTGCTAATGGAACAGCTGCTCAACCTATTATATTCACATCTTCGGCTGATGAAATTACCAATGATCACACATCATATCCTAGCTTTGCTAATCTTGATCCTTCTTACAAAGGATTATGGGGTGGTGTTATTATATTAGGTAATGCTGGTATTTCTGCAGATGCTGAGGCGGTTCAAATTGAAGGAATTCCTGCAGATGATACAAATGGATTATATGGTGGATCTGATGATGCCGATAATTCTGGTGTATTTAAATATGTACAAATTCGTCACGGCGGAACACTACTAGGAGAAGGTAATGAAATCAATGGATTAACATTAGGTGGTGTCGGAACAGGAACAGAAATTCATCATGTTGAAGTTGTTGCAAATGTCGATGACGGCATTGAATTCTTTGGTGGAAGTGTAAATGCCTCTCACCTTGCAGTACATAGCCAAGGAGATGACGCATTTGATATTGATCAATCTTACAATGGTACAATAACAAATATTGTTGGTATTGCTGATTCAGAATCAGATCATGCATTCGAAATAGATGGCCCAGAAGGTTCATGGGACGGTTTGTTTACTATTGATGGAGCTACAATGATGGGATATAATGACGAAACAATTAACGGAGAATATGCTGATTTTAGAAAAGAAGCAATGGGTTCAATGAGTAATGTTTTATTTCACAACTTCTCATGCGGTTCAGATTTTGAAATTGATGGTGGAAGCTCAACTGCAAATCTAACATTCTCAGGCTTAGTATTTGACGTTTCTCATTTACCGGCTACAGACGCATCTGAAAATGCTTGTAATTTAACTCCAGAAGATATTTGTGATGATCAAACTGGAAACAACACTAATTTTAATGCTACTCTAGGAAATTCTGGCGGTGCAGATAAGTCTCAATTTACAGGCTGGACTGCTGGTACATATTAAAAACTTGTTGATATATTAAAAAAAAAATTATTTTATCTCACCAAATCTTTAATAGATTTGGTGAGATTTTTTTTTGTAATAATGAATCTAAAGCAAATTTTATTTTTTTCATTAATGATTTTGATGCAATCCCTTGTTGCTCAAAATGGAATTATTAGAGGTAAGATTATCGACAGTGAGTCAGGAGAGCCAATGTTTGCAGCAAGTGCTGGTGTAGAGGGAACCACTAATGGAGCTTCTGCCGATTTTGATGGTAACTTTGAAATTTCAATTGCCCCGGGAAATTACAATTTAATTCTTTCATTTATTGGCTATAATTCCACTACAATTTCAAATGTTGAAGTTATAGATAGTGAAGTAACATTTTTAGGTTCAATAGGACTAGAAAACTCAGCAATAAAAGTAGAAACAGTAGTTATATCAGCTGAAGCAATTAAAAATTCTGAAGTTGCAATTTTATCAATCAAAAAGAAATCTGTTAATGTTATTGATGGCATCTCATCTGAAAACTTTAAAAAAATTGGTGATAGTGATGCTGCTGTAGCAGTAAAGAGAGTGCCAGGTGTTTCAGTTCAAGGAGGTAAATATGTATATGTTAGAGGTCTTGGAGATAGGTATACAAAAACAACATTAAATGAATTAGAAATTCCCGGTCTAGATCCGGACAGAAACTCAATCCAACTAGATATTTTTCCAACAAGTATAATTGACAATATAATTGTCAAAAAAACATTTACGTCTGATTTACATGCTGATTTTACTGGTGGTGTTGTAAACTTAAATACAAAAGCATTCCCGGAAACTCCTAAACTTAACTTATCTATTGGATTAAGCTACAATAATAAAATTCATTACAATCCATTTAATTCTAATAATAATTTTTTAATGTACAACGGAAGTAATACAGATATTTTAGGATTTGATAGTGGAGATAGAAATCTTCCGATAAGCCCAACACTATTAGATAATATTGTTGATATTAGATTGTCAGACACGGAATTTGTATTAAATGCAACTAAGAGTTTCAATAGCGAATTAGCTACAAAAAGAATGAATGATTTAATTGACGGTAGCTTTAGTATTTCTGGTGGTAACCAAAAAAATATTGGTGATTTAAGATTGGGCTATATTGGCGCATTATCTTACAAGAAAAGCTCAAGTTTTTTTCAAGATGTTAAACAAAACGAATTTGAAAAAAATGATGATAATACTCTCAATAATTTAGTGCTAAATAAAGAACAAATAGGCGATATTGGAAAAACTGAAGTTTTAGTCAGTGCAATGGCAGGAGCTGCTTTAAAGACATACAATTCAAAAATAAAATTTAACATTTTACATCTTCAAAATGGTGAGTCAAAAGCTGGTTTTTTCATTGAAAATAATTATGAAAGCAATTTTAATTCTATCAAAAAAGAAAATTTAGAATATACCGAAAGATCTCTTTCTAATATTTTGATTGAAGGCTATCATAATTATAAAAATGGAGATTTTAAACTAATATGGAAAGTTTCACCAACATATTCCAAAATTAGAGACAAAGATATTCGTGAAACTGCATATGAAATAAATGATGGCAATTACACCATAGATGTTTCTAATGCAGGTACGCCATCAAGAATGTGGAGAAATCTTAACGAATATAATATTGCTTCTAAAATTGGAATCATCAAAAATCATGAAGTTTTCAATTTTGATGCAAAAATGAAAATTGGATTTAATTATACACTTAAATTACGTGATTATGAAATTTTACGTTATTTAATTATACCTCAAAACGTAACTGCTGCTTCAGGTTTAACCGGCGATCCAAATGAATTACTCACTACTCAGTTATATGATACAACAACTGAGTCAGGATTTTATATAAAAGGCGAATATCAACCTTCTAACCAATATTCAGGAATTAAGTCAAATTTAGCTGCATATTTTTCAGAAGAATTTCAGTTAAATGAAAACCTTAAGTCTGTAGCAGGTTTAAGAATTGAGAAATATGATCAATTTTACACTGGGGTAAATCAATCTGGTGTTGAGTACAATGATGAAAATGTTTTATCAAATTTAGATTTCTTTCCATCTTTAGGAATTATTTACACATTAAATAAATCATCAAATTTGAGAGGTACTATTTTTAAAACAACTGCTAGACCGTCTTTTAAAGAGAAATCAAATGCGCAAATATTAGATGTGCTTTCAGGAATAACATTTATTGGAAATCTCGATTTAATCTCCTCTTCAATATATAACATTGATATGAGATATGAATATTTTGGAAAGAATAATCAAACAATATCTTTAAGTGGGTTCTACAAGGATATAGATAATCCAATAGAAATGACATCTTTTTCTTCTGATCCAGATAATATTCAACCTAGAAATACAGGAGGTGCGAAAATTTTTGGACTTGAATTTGAAGCTAGATCCAATTTTCCATTTCTAAATAATTGTTACTTAAATATAAATTCGTCAATTATTAAATCCGAAGTAATTATTGTTAATGAAGAATTGAATTCTCGACAAAATAATTTAAGGGTAGGTGAAGAATTGGATAAAAGTTGGTTTGGAAATAACATTGTTAGAGATATGCAAGGACAAGCGCCATTTTTAATCAACGCTGGATTAAGTTATAAATTGGAAGATATAAATGCAGAAGCTAGTTTATTTTATAATATTCAAGGTCCAACATTATCAATCGTAAGCATGAATAAAATTCCTGATATTTATACTGAATCATTTAATAGTCTTAACTTTAATTTATCATCAAAATTTAATGGTAAATCAAAAATATCATTTAGTATTAAAAATCTATTAAATGATGCAAAAGAAATGAATACAAGATCATTTGGTATTGAAAATTCTATTTACCGAAAATATAACCCTGGAAGATACTTTAGTGTTAAATGGTCTTATGATTTTTAATTAAATTTATTTAACGTTTATTTAACATTTATATAACATATTAATCTAAACGTGACAAATTAGTAAATTTATATTTGTTAGATAAATTTAGATTAATTATGGATTCAAAAATTGATATCAGCAAAGCACTATATACAATCATAATGATTACAGTATACTCCGTTGCAATCTTAATAGGCTGATTCTTTAGAAAATGCCTAAAAACTTCTTCAATAAATTTAGTTATCCTACAAATTTATGGATTCATAAAAACGAAAGAGGATTTCTTTCTTTTACAGTAGCCGCATTTTTACTTGCTATGTTCGTAACACCATATCCTCAAATAGGAATGTGGGTTGGTTTTATTTTTGCAGCCTATGCTGCAGTTGCTAATGATAGTATCCAGACCTTAGGAACGTTTATTGCATCAAATCAAGACAAAAAATGGTGGATATTGTGGATATTTATAGGTGGTATATTTTTAATTACAGTCGGTTATTCATGGTTTAATTTTGCCGGAGATGTCAGTCATGGACGGCTTATGGCTAAAGGATTTGAAAAAAGCCCTACTAATTTTCACTTTCTTCAAATAGCTGCTCCTGTATTTTTATTAATTCTTACTCGTTTAAGAATGCCCGTTTCTACGACTTTCATTTTGCTTACTTCGTTTGCTGCTGCACCTGCCGCTGTAGGTAAAGTGCTCGCAAAAAGCATGAGCGGATATGTTCTTGCTTTTTTTATGGGCTTCATTATTTTTATGCTCATCTCCAAATGGGCTAAGAAAAAATTTATCGGTGAAGCTAAATTTGGGTGGACTATAGTACAATGGATTACTAGTGGTACATTGTGGTCAGTATGGTTAATGCAAGATGCCGCAAATATTGCTGTTTACTTGCCTAGAAGTATGAACTTTTTCCAGTTCATGGGATTTGCTGGTGTAGTGTTTTTTGGATTAGGTTTGCTACTTTATTTCAAAGGTGGCAGAATACAAAAAATTGTTACGGAGAAATCAGTTGTCACTGATGTACGTTTCGCTACAATAATAGACTTCATTTATTGTATCATTTTATTTTATTTCAAGCTTTATTCTCAAGTACCAATGAGTACAACATGGGTATTTATCGGACTTTTAGGTGGTCGTGAACTAGCCATGGCGATAAGAAATACAGGAGAAAATAGTACGGCTACAGCTGTTAAATTATTTGTTAAAGATTTCTCTTACGCTTTGATTGGCTTGATTATTTCTATCGCTATTGCTATAGGTGTAAACGATCAACTTACATTCAGCTCTATGTTAGTTGAAATACCTAAAGAATTTGTTTCAGGATTAACAAAGTTCTTTGGGAAGTTAGGTTTTTAACAAGTATATTTTAGTTACAAAAAGCTCCCTCAGAGGAGCTTTTTTTCTACCTTAGTAAAATGCATTGGGTTTTTGATCACAACATCTCTTTCGAAGAAAAAGCACTAAAAATTTTTAGACTTCAAGCCGAAAATTGCTTGATTTATAAACACTATTTAAATCTTTTAAAAATTGAGGTTGACAAGATTAACTCCATTCAAAAAATACCTTTTTTACCAATAGAGTTTTTTAAGTCTAACACCATATTGTCAAAGGATAAAACTGCACAAATGATATTTAGTAGTAGTGGTACAACTGGTCAACAACGTAGTCAACATCATATTGCTGAACTGTCTATATATGAAGATAGCTTTAGACAAGGTTTCGATTATTTCTATGGCAGTCCTAAAGACTATCGCATTCTTGCACTACTTCCATCTTACCTAGAAAGAGAAGGCTCATCATTAGTATATATGTGTAACCAACTTATAAAAGATAGTCAGCACCCACAAAGCGGTTTTTACCTAAATAATCTCAAAGATTTATCAGAAATATTATCCCAGAGATGTGATAGAAAAACATTACTCATTGGAGTCAGTTATGCACTATTAGACCTTGCTGAACAATTCCATCAACGCTTGAAAAATACTATATTAATGGAAACAGGAGGCATGAAAGGTAAACGTCAAGAAATGATTAAAAGCGAATTACACCAAAAGCTAAAATCATCTTTTCAAGTCCAACACATCCACTCCGAATATGGCATGACTGAATTACTTTCTCAGGCCTACTCTAAAGGAAATGGAATATTTGAAAGCCCTCCTTGGATGAGGGTGTTAATTAGAGATATAGGAGATCCCTTTGATATTGTTTCTCACCACCAAACAGGTGGACTTAATATCATTGACTTAGCAAATATTTACTCTTGTTCATTTATTGCAACTCAAGATTTAGGAAGATCATTAGATGATACTACCTTTGAACTTAAAGGTCGTTTTGATCAAGCAGACCTTAGAGGCTGTAACTTAATGCTAGAAGAAAATGATTATACGAAAAGCTGAAAAAAATGAACTTGATGATATTATGCAGGTCTATAAATCTTGCGTAAGCGGCATGATAGCCCTAGGGATAGACCAATGGGACGAAACCTACCCCAATCCAGGAATCATTGAACAAGATTTAGAAATTGGCGACTATTATGTAGGACTTATTGATAACGAAATTGTTGCAGGTATAAAGATTGATTCTGTCCAAGACCCTACTTATCTTACGATAGATTGGGTAGATAAAACCAATAATTTTATGGTCGTACATAGACTATGCTCAAAGACTGAAGTATGGAATCAAGGTGTCGGTAAAAAAATGATGGACTTTGCTGAAAGTTTAGCGAAAAAGAATAATTGTGTGTCAATGCGATTAGATACCTATATCAATAATCCCAAAGCTATAGCGTTTTATAAGCGTTTAGGCTACAATCAACTAGGAAATATCAAACTCAAATCTCATAAAGATATTTATTACTGTTTTGAAAAGATTTTATAAATAACTAAATTTATCCTATTGTTGTATATTCATGCAAGGTGAACTATCAATTTCTAGAAAGCTATGTAATAGGGCGTAAAGCAGGCAAATTGATTTTGGTAAAATAATTATACCACACTTATTATATAGTAATTCTTTTTTCCTTTTTGAATAAGTAAGTACTTATTTGATATCAATTCGTCTGAGGATAGTTGCTTATCAGCAGAAATTTTTGTTTTGTTAATACTGACAGCATTACTATGAATCATTCTTCTAGCTTCTCCTTTAGAAGCAAACACTTGTGTTTTTTCAGCCAAAAAATCAAAAATATCCGTTTCTAAATCAGAGGCACTGACTTCAAATTGTGGCACACCATCAAATACAGAAAGAAAGGTATCTTCATCTAAAGACATTAAATCTTCCGAAGTAGATTTGCCAAATAAAATATTGGAAGCTGTAATTGCCGCTTTTAAATCATCTTCTGAATGTACACGTTTAGTAATGTCTTCAGCTAAGGTCTTTTGAAGTAAACGCTGATGTGGCGCTTCTTCATGCTGTTGCTCAAGCTGCTCAATCTCTTCTTGTGTCATTAGCGTAAAAATGCGAATGTAATTTTTGACATCTTGGTCAGAGGAGTTTAACCAAAATTGGTAAAACTTATAAGGTGATGTTAGTCGTTTATCTAACCAAACATTACCTTCTTCAGTCTTTCCAAATTTTCCCCCGTCAGCCTTTTTTAATAATGGCGTAGTAACAGCAAAAGCTTCACCACCAGCTTTTCTTCTTATGAATTCAGTTCCTGTAGTGATGTTGCCCCACTGGTCTGAACCGCCTAATTGAATTTTACAGTTTTTATTTTTGAATAGCCAATAAAAGTCATAGCCTTGAACCAATTGATAACTAAATTCGGTAAAGCTCATACCCGTTTCCAGACGAGACTTTACAGAGTCCTTAGCCATCATATAGTTGATAGAGATATACTTACCTGCTTCTCTTAAAAAGTCTAAAAAACTAAAGTCTTTAAACCAATCGTAATTATTGACTATTTCAGCAGAATTTTCACCACAATCGAAATCCAAAAATCGTTCCATTTGTTTCTGAACACATGTTAAATTATGCTGTAAAACTTCTTCTGAAAGCATATTCCTTTCCTTTGACTTACCTGAGGGATCACCAACCATACCCGTTGCTCCTCCCATCAATGCTATAGGCTTATGACCACAACGCTGAAGATGAACCAATATCATAATCTGAACCAATGAACCAATGTGTAAAGAGTCTGCAGTAGGGTCAAAACCAATATAAGCCGTCGTCATTTCTTTTTGTAATTGCTCCTCAGTACCTGGCATGATATCATGAATCATACCTCTCCATTTTAATTCTTCTACAAAGTTCATTATTTGTTATTTCTTTTAAGGCAAATATAAATATATGTAAAACATTGGGGCTGTTTTTTGTCTACCTTTGTTCTCAATGATATTTTTGACAGGTGGAACGGGTTTGGTTGGGGCACATATACTCCTAAAATTGACCGAAAATGGGCATAAAGTCAAGGCTTTGAAAAGAAAAGAAAGCTCATTAACTGTCATTGAAAATATCTTTTCTCATTACAATAAAGCAGATTTTTTACAATCAATAGAATGGATAGATGGCGATTTATTAGACCTATTTTCCTTAGAAGAAGGTATAAAAGATTGTCATGCAGTCATACATTGTGCAGCTATTGTTTCATTCAACCCAAAAGATTTTGAAAAAATGATGAAACAAAATGTGGAAGGCACTGCGAATATTGTTAATCTATGCCTTGAACATAACATCGAAAAGTTAGGCTATGTCAGTTCTATTGCTACTCTAGGTAGTGTCGAAGAAAATAAAGTTAGAACAGAAGATGATTATTGGAAAGAAAGTAAGTCAAATACACAATACGCCATAAGCAAATATTTGTCTGAGCAAGAGGTTTGGCGTGGTGTAGAAGAAGGATTGAATTCAGTTATTGTCAATCCATCGGTCATATTAGGGCCTGGAGATTGGACAAAAGGAAGCTCTCAAATGTTTGAAAAAGTATGGAGTGGCTTAAAGTTTTATAGCACCGGAAGTACTGGTTATGTTGATGTGTTGGATGTGGCTGAATGCCTAATAAAACTGTTAAATAGTACTATCGTAAACGAACGATTCATTTTAAACGCTGGACAGATGAAGTATAGGGAAGTTTTCGATACAATAGCGGAAAGCCTAAATAAACCAAAACCTCACATAAAAGTTACACCCTTTTTAAAGGAAGTCGCTTGGCGAGTAGAATGGCTTAAGTCTATCATCACCAACAAAAGCCCATTAGTCACTAAAGAAACAGCAAGTACTGCTATGAAAAACAAAAGTTTTTCAAACCAAAAAATTGTAGATGCTTTGGGTTATGAATTTATACCTATATCAGAAAGTATCAAGCGATACAGTCAATGGTTTTTAGAAGAACACACTAATTCTTAGACTTCTCTTCTAAAAGCTGTAATTCTTGCAATACCTTATCATAAATTACCAACAATTCCTCGTTGGCATCGGTGGTGTAGTAATTCCAACTCTTATCAAAATCATCTTCGGAGTATCCCAAAGAAAGGTAACAATCTGACATTAATGAATCCACATGAAATTTTGAAAAATCCCCCTGATACTGAAAAGTGTTTAACTCCGATACAATAAGTTGTCTTTGGGTTAAAATTGTAACCATATCATCAGAAGATATGACATCTGTTCTTTTAAGTTTTGATCCGTCAGAACACGATTGAATTACCACAATAAAAATTATTAACAAGAAATTTTTCATTTTTCAAAGGTAATGAAGTAATTTGATACACTAATAAGAGTATATTTGTATAATTATTAAATTAAAAAAAACACAATGAAAAATTTAGTTTATGTTTCAGCAATTGCTTTTATGGGCTTAGTAGCTTGTGGTGCTCCTGCTGACCAAAAAGAAGCTGCTACTGAAGAAGCTGTTGACACTGTGGAAGTTAGCGTTGAAACAGTAGAAATGGACTCTACAGCTGCTGAGATGGACTCTACTGCTATCGAAGAGGAAGTAACTGAGTAATCCGTTTCACACCAAAAAATTAAAGGGGTTTAGGCCCCTTTTTTTTATCTATCAAAAGTTAATCGATGACCTTTTTGAGATTCATCAAAACTTCCATTTTGATAAGCCAAATGACCATTTACCCAAGTGTGTGTTACTCTTGATTTGAATGTTTTTCCCTCGAATGGAGACCAAGCGCATTTGTATAAAATATTATCTTTATTGACTTCCCATGGGTTGTCAATGTCTACAAGCACTAAATCTGCCACATATCCCTCTCTTATGAATCCTCTGTTTTCAACTTGGAAACAAATAGCAGGGGCATGACACATTTTCTCAACAATTTTCTCTAATCTTATTTTGCCTTGATGATAAAGCTCTAGCATCGCCACTAAGGCATGTTGTACAAGAGGGCCACCAGAGGGTGCATTGAAATAAGTGTTGTTTTTTTCTTCTAAAGTATGAGGGGCGTGGTCAGTAGCTATTATATCAATTCTATCATCCAACAAGGCTTCAAAAACAGCCTCTTTATCAGCTTTACTCTTTACCGCAGGATTCCATTTTATATGAGTTCCTTTGTCTGCATATTGGCTATCATCAAACCATAAATGATGGATACACACTTCAGCCGTTATCCGTTTTTCTTCTAATGGAATATCATTTCTAAATAATTCCATTTCTTTAGCAGTAGACAAGTGAAAAACATGTAATCTAGTATCGTGTTTTTTAGCTAATTCAATAGCCATTGATGAGGATTTATAACATGCTTCGTCGCTTCTTATCTTTGGGTGCATTTCGATAGGCACATCTTCACCGTAAATGGATTTATAATGAGCTGTATTCTGTTGTATCGTAGCTTCATCTTCACAGTGTACAGCAATCAACATTGTTGATTTTTCAAAAATGTTTTCTAATACGCTTTTGTCATCAACAA
>CENG01125015.1_pt1 | contig 10973 bp, 4 predicted proteins | sample 530131 | NCBI WGS metagenome assembly CENG01 (sample SAMEA2591057, study PRJEB7988) | marine metagenome | biome: marine biome (ENVO:00000447); feature: surface water (ENVO:00002042) layer; material: saline water (ENVO:00002010), including plankton (ENVO:xxxxxxxx) | depth 5 m
TATACCAAAAGAATACTTTAAAAATATTCATTTTTTTTGTTTGTGTGCTCCTAAAAGGGTGTGCTGTTGCGGGATCAGTGTTTGTGCCCCTGGAATCAATTGAGCCACCAACTGGAAAATATAATATAGGAACACAAGTATATTTTTGGACAGATAAATCTAGGGGCGAGGTTTACACAACTGACCCCTCAGATTATAGAGAGCTAATGGTCCAAATATGGTATCCAGCAAAAGGAGGAGAAAATTATCAGAAAGCTCCGCATGTTACGTTCCCAGAAAAGGCAATTTCTAGCATTGCTAGAACCGCAGGTTTACCTTCAAGTTTTGGTAAGCACGGTACTCAGTTAACATCAAATAGCGTTTTTGGACTTTTACCAATTCAAAACAAAAAATTTCCACTCATTCTTTTCTCTCATGGAGATGGAGGACTGTTAACCCAAAATACATCCCAAGTAGAAGAGTTGGTAAGTAATGGTTATATAGTAATTGCTTGTAATCATACATATAATGCAAGCATTACATTTGACAAAAAAGGTAACTCAATCCCATATAAACAGAATGTAAGTTGGAACGAACAAGCACAATATCATAAAAAATATTATACTAACCTACTCATAAATTATAGATATCAAGATCTTGCTTTTCTATTAAAGGTTTTAAAACAAAACAAATTTGATGATGGCTCTGTAAATCCGTTTCAAAACAATATTAACTTTGAAAAAGTTGGTGCAATGGGACATTCAATGGGGGGAGGAACTACCTATATTGCAATGTTAAAAAACCATCAAATTAAAGCAGGAGTTGCGCTTGACGGATGGTTTTTTGGTTTGCTGGAAGAAGATGCAAAAACAAATACAAAAAAACCTTTTTTGCATTTAGGACAAGAACAATTTCTTGATACTAATATTGAAGGAGACATAAACTTTTCAAAAGACGGCAAAAGAAATTTTGAAATTTATAATAAAATATTAGAAACTAATGAAGAAAGTTATGGCGTATATATTAAAAACAGTCTTCACTATTCATATACAGATATGAAACTAATTTATAACCAAGGCGCCCCCCTTGCTTTGCCACTCGACAGTCTTGGGGAGGTCGACAAGAATATTGTTGATGATGTTTTAGATAAAACTATTTTAGATTTTTTTAACTACGTATTTCAAAACACTACATTTGAACCTGAAAAATATAACACATTTAATAATCAGGTTATTTACCAAAAGTATAATAAAAATTAAATTTAATTTTTAAAAAAGCCAACACGTACATATATATATATGTAAAGCAAAAATTTAAATTGGCCTAAAAAGCAGATTCATTAAACAATTTTTACTAAAAATAAAAATTGAAAAAAAGATTGACATACTTGTAATAAATATCCAACTTTATGAAAATTGCGTTTTTAGCATACTGCTAAAAGTGTATTAAAAAGGGTTTAAGAGTAAAAAAAATAACATTTACTGATAGTGGCGTAGCTACTACAAAAATTATAAACTATATATTAGGATTAAATAAGGAGTTGTAAATGATTAAATACATGAAATCACTATTAACAATTGTTGTGCTTTTTTCAACAATGGTTGCGCAAACAGCCAACGCTAAAATTGCGGGTGTTGTTACGGGCGATGACGGCACACCACTGGTTGGTGCAAACGTTTTCGTTGAGGGCTCTGATCTCGGAGCTGCAACAGATGAGCTTGGTAGATTCTTCATTTTAAACGTGCCGGTTGGAAACTACTCTGTTAAGGCGGAGTACATCGGGTATAAATCTTATGTAGAATCTAACGTTAAAACATCTGTTGGTTTTACAACGACAGTTGACTTTGTTATGTCGGTTGCATCGGTAGCTGGTGAAGAAGTTAATGTTGTACGTGAGAGAAAACTTGTTAATACAAATGCTACAAATACTACAAGGGTTGTCGATAAAGAGTTAATTGATAATTTTGCAGTTAGAGGTGTTGGTAATATCGTTAATTTACAAGCAGGTGTTGTAAATGGATATTTCCGCGGAAGTAGAAGTGGCGATAATAAATATTTAATTGACGGCGTGCCTGTAAAAGATTTATTTGGCGGCGGCAATTTCATTGGACAGGTTTCACAGGAAGCACTTCAAGAAGTAAGTGTTCAAGCAGGTGGAGCATCTTCTGAATATGGCGGTGCCAACGGTGGAGTAATTAATCTTACAACAAAGTCAGGTGGAAACGCATGGAATTTTGGGGTTAATGCACTAACAGCGCTTGGAGAAGAAACACCGTCTACAGAAAAAGATAAACTTTATTCTGATGGTTATCAATCAATTACATTTGATGCAGGTGGACCGATTGCGGAAAACTTAAGAATGTATGCATCTTACACAAATGTACAGTTTTTAGGTTCTTTATCTTCAGGTCACAGAGTAAGAGGAACTGTTACACCATGTGTCACAATGGAAGCATGTGAAGCTATTGATAATCTAATGGCTGTACAAACTATTACAAGAAATAATAATGATGGTAATGTGCAAGCCTCAGCTTTAACACCTGAAAATAATACAACAACTTATTTAGGTTACTCAGATTATAGCAGAGTATGGGGGCCTAAAACACACGATGATTCAGAAACAAACAGATTCGTTGGTAATCTTGTTTATTCAACAGGTCCATTAAAACTAAAACTTGGTGTTCAATCATCTGATGGTGTAAACAGAGGTTCTTCCAATTCTACACAGATATATAATACAGGAAGAACTGGATCGGGTTCTTATAATGAAAATTCGTTTAATTTAGCATACATAAATCTTAATTATGCTATTAGCCCTCTTTCATATGTTAAGCTTACTTTATCTAATCAGGCATATGAAACGGAAACTACGAATGAAAGACATGGTACTGATTTAGCTTCTTATGGTGTAAGAAGCACTGGTTTTCCAGACTACAATTCAGTTGTAAATGGCAATTTGAATATGTCAAATATTGATCCTTACTATTTTTGGAGAAGAAATGGTCTAGGAAACTCCTCAGCACAACTAGTTGGTTTGCTTGGCCAGTCATCATTTGGGTATCAGTATAGCTCTTATTACAAAAGAAACACAGATACCAACACAATGAGTGTTGACTATACTAATCAAATTGGATATAACGAATTTAAAATGGGTGCTTCAATAGAAAATCATGAAATTTCATATTACAGCAACCCTTACCCAGAAAGAATAACATATAATTTTGGACTTCTTGATACTGATGGAAGTGGTACCATTGATGCAGACGAATATACTGCTGCAAATGTATCTCCAGCAGATTGGGAATTCTCAACATTAAAAGATAGTTATGTAACAAATCTTGGGTATGATATTTATGGAAATAAATGGAACGGCTCATATAACGAGGCAACACACATGTTGGCTCCAGGAGAACCAGAACAAACCAGAGCATATGTTCAAAACAAGTTCGAGCTCAGAGATGTTGTTGTACAGCTTGGTCTTGCATATGAAACGTTTGACAGTGGAGCGTTAGCGCCTGATTCAGACGGAGATGGTAAGGGTGATTCCGATGGTTATGATCAACTTTATTTTTCTGACTTGCGTTTAAATAGAGACGGTGATGAAAATGGAGATTACGCTTGGAGGGCGGTGCCAAAAGAAACAGACCTTCAACCTAGAATAGGTATTGCATTTCCAATTTCAGATCGAGCTGTATTTAGAGCTAATTACGGTAGATATTGGCAGCCAGTAGAATTAAGTAATTTATATGTTTCAGACACTGAAATATCATCCAACTTCCTGTTGGGTAATTTTACTACAACTGGTAATGCTGCTTTAAAACCAGAAAGATCAACACAATATGAAATAGGTGTTGAACAGATGGTTGGTATGAACGCAGCTATTAAATTGGAAGGTTTTTATAAAGAAAGTAAAGACTACCTCTTTTTAGAAAACAGAAATAATGCCCAAATTTCAACACTTGGTTCTGAGTCTTTATCTCAATTCCAGTGGGCACAATATAAAAACGGTGATTTCCTTGTTTCTCAAGGTGTAACCGCAAGTTTTGAGATGAGAAGAGTTAACGGATTGTTGGCACAAATCAATTATACACTTTCTGAATCACGCGGAACAGGATCAACTGGTAGTTCAAACTACTATGTGTCATATCTTGAAGGCGAATATCCTAAAACACTATCTTTATTATCATATGATCAAACACATACAGCAAACGCAGTAATTGACTATAGATCCGAAGCGCTTTCTGGTATAGCGAAAGACAGTGGCTTCAATATGGTAATTAAATATGGTAGTGGTACAAGATATACGCCAATGCAAATGGGATCACAGGTGTTTGGTAATACAAGACCTGCAACCCCAGATGGACCATTGAATTCTTCAATAGGACCATCATATTTTAATATTGACCTTAGGGTTGATAAAAAAGTTAATATAGGTAACAGCATGGTAAATGTTTATCTATCAATTGCTAACCTATTAAATACTGATCACGAACTTGGTCATTGGAGTACATCAGGAATGGTGGATGATGATGGTTGGATTGGATCAGAATCTGGACAAGCTTGGGTTTCTAACTGGTTAGGAAGTTACCCAGATGTTCCAGCAGAAAATCTTTACAATGACTTAATTGGAGGTTCCGGAAGATATGGTGCTCCAAGAACAGTAAGATTAGGATTAAATTATAACTTTTAATGTAACGGAGAATAACTAATGAATTATTTAAATAATATATTAAAGTTCACATTAGCCATTGCGTTACTGGTGCCTACATTTGTTATCGGTAGAGATAAAAAAGATGGTACAAGTAGATATGTAGGTTTTTCATCTATGCCTGTTGACTATGAAGAGTTCAATGTAAACAATTGGACAATTGATACGTCAAATGATGGAAGATTAATGGTTAATAATGTGAGAGGTATCGGTGGTGAATGGCAGAATTCAGGTGTATTCCTTGTTTATGCTCAATCTTGGTGGTTTGCTGGATTAGATTCAGCTGGCCAGCTTAGAGTAGTAGGAAATGAATTCTCATCCGATATGGAGGTTGGTCCATACGGCGGAGATCCAAATGCTGCTGACACTAGAACATACAATGTTAGTAAAGCTATGTTAGCTGATCCAATTTTGTATGCAGATTTCCAGGAATGGCCAGTTGCTCAAGGCGCACCATGGGTTGATGCCGATGGCGACGGGGTTTATTCTCCATTACCTAATGGACCTGATCATCCTGAATTTGTAGGTGACCAGGTAATTTGGTCAATTCAAAATGACGCAGTACCAACTAGTAAAGGTATTACTGGTGGTTTCCCAACAAATGTTGAAGTAAGAACTACAATGTTTGGTTTTGATAGACCAGATGCATTCGGAGATATTGTTTTCATGAAACATGCAATGACAAATATGACTGATGAAGATATTACAGATGCATATTTTGGTGTATGGGTAGACCCTGATAATGGTAAGTACGATGCTGACCTTATTGGTGTAGATCCTACTCTCTCATTAGGATATTGTTATAATGATGGTGTTGACCCAGAATGGGCTGCAACTGAATATGGACCAGGTCCAGCTGTTGGATATGACTTTTTCCAAGGACCAGCTGTGCCATGTACAGCTGAAGAAATTTCAGGTGGAACTTGTCCAGGAGCAAAACAATTTGGTGAAACTTTAGCGGGCATGAAAAATTTAGGGTTGTCTGGCTATAATCTATTTATTAATAGTGATGCAGTTTTTGGTGACCCTGAAGAACCAGACGAGTTTTATTATGGTCTTCAAGGTTTAAAAACTGATGGTTCACAACTAGAAGAACAAATTACAGGAGAAACATGTACTCCAGAAGAAGTTGCTGCAGGAACATGTTCAAATCCATATGTTAATTGTGAAGGTGTTGCTGCGGGGGGAACTTGTTATTCAAACTTCTCTTTTTGGGGCGATCCTTCTGTAGACACTGACTTTGATGGTGACGGTACGGTTACTGCTGCAGAATTAGCATTAAATCCAATTGACGGTTATGTAAGAGAACCAGACGACAGAAGATTTTTACAATCTGTAGGTCCATTTACATTAGAAGCCGGAGCAACTCAAGAAATTGTTTATGGTGCATTAGCTGCATACTCAACTGAATCATCTATTGCTTCTATTGAGGTTTTAAAACAAGTAGACCAACTTGCACAGTTAGCTTATGACATCAATTTTGCATTACCAGACTCACCTCCTACACCTCAAGTTTCAGTGCTTGTAGATAAAAACACTGTTAAACTTTATTGGGACGGAGCAGCTGTAAGCTATGAAGCTGAAAGTTTAGTAGACTTAGATGCTAATGGTGATGCTACTAAGTTTAAATTTGAAGGATTTAAAGTTTATCAATATTCAAATCCAACAGGAGCAAATGCTAAAGTTGTTGGAACCTTAGATAAAGCAAACGGTATCACAGAAATTATTGATACTGTCTTTGATCCAAATTATGGTGTTAACATTGATATACCTGTTGCACAAGGTGAAGATTCTGGTGTTTCTACAGAGTTCACTGTAACACAAGATTATATCAACACATCTAGTTTATTAGCTAATAGAGAATATTACTTTGGTGTTGCTTCTTATGGATACAACCCACTTGGTATTCCTAAGGTATTAGAAAGTTCACCAGCTGTGGTTTCTTTCAGACCAGCTACAAATATGACTGTTGATATAGAAGATGCGCTTGCAACTCCTGTGGATTATACAAAAGCAGGACTTGGAGACGGAAGTATTACAGTTCAAGTAGTTGACCCTACAAAGATAACTGGGGATGACTATAAAGTTACATTTACAGATCAGTTAGATGGTGTAGACCTTGTTAACTGGTCATTAACGAATGTAACAACTGGTGAAGTATTAATTGAAAATAACACTATTCAAGACGGTGTAGACCTTGCAGATGGGTCTACTGTAGGTCTTGAAGCTGGTGGTGTTCAAGAAGGATTTAGATTGGTTGTTAGTGGTCCTGCTCCAGGGCATAACAATTTCAGAGAAATCTCTTCAAGTGATGTAGATAATTATGCTACAGCTGATATGAGAGACCCTAATATTTCATATGGGGTACTTGGAAACACCTATACATTAGGTGGTTCTTTATCAGCTACTAAAGGTATTTTAGAAAATAGAGTCGGTTATCCAGATGGTGGTATTAATCAACCATCTGCATCCGGTGCATATTTCTCAGATCATATTTGGGATTATGATGTATTTGATTATCAAGGAACTGATGATGTTGTATTTGACTTTTCAACACCATCCGTTGCTCACGAGTGGCCATATGCAAACTCTACAACCAGATATAATGTAACCACAGTACCATTTAGTGTGTACAGATTTACTGTTGATGGCAGAAAAGAGCAATTATGGGTGACATTTGAGGATCTTGATGGTGACAATGAATGGTCACATGTTGACTATGAACATGTAGATAAATCTTACTCTGCATATCCAGGTTTCAGACAGGGTATGACTCGTGCAGAAAGAGAAGCTATTGAAAACTCTTTCGCAAACAGCGGTCAAGATGACGGAAATTGGTATGCAACTGGTGAAGCACGTGGACAAAACGGTCCATCATATGGACACTTTGGTTATGAACCTATTTATATTATGGGTCACCAAGGAACGCCGTATGATCCTGCTTTAGAGTCTGTATATTTAACAGAACCAGATATCTATTACAATGGAGGTTGTGAACATTACCATGGTGTTTGGTATGGTGGTGGTTGCGATATGGACATATCAAATCTTGTAGCACCTACTGCTGCAGGTACTGCCACAGCGTTTTATGGTACATACTTTTCAGGATTGATTTATACTACTTACTTCTCAGCAGCTGTCGGAGACGGATTAAGTCCTCTTCCAACTGCAGCTGGATCAGCTCAATATGGTTTTGCTGACGCTGGTGCATGGGCTGTAATTAACAATAAACCTAATTCATCACAAGTTGAGTTTAACTTCTCAACAGCTGGGAATATGGCTGAATCAAAAGCTTATACAAATGAAAATATTACTGTATGGCCAAATCCATACTATGGAGCTAACGTAGAAGAAACTGGTCCGTATGATCAGAGATTAATGTTTAGTAATCTTCCTGCTGATGGTCAAACAACTGTTAGAATATATGCAGTTGATGGTACTTTAGTAAGATTGCTTGAACATAACGATACAGGTTCACAACATCTAGCATGGGATCTAAACAACGAATTTGGATTACCAGTAGCTAGTGGAATGTATTTTGCGCATGTTGATGCAAAAAATACTGAAAAAGTTATGAAACTGGCGATTATTCAACCAGAAATGCGTATAGACACATATTAAACTATAAAAGGAATTAATTATGAAAAATACAATATTTAATAGTTTAAAAGCTGGGTTGATAGCATCTTTATTAGGTGCTACCATCTATGCAGGTACAGTGAATTCAGCTGGAACTGCAGCAGGAGCTCAACTTTTAATTCCACAGGGAAACCTAAATATTGCTTTATCAACTGCTAACGGTTCTTCCGTGAGCGGCCTAAACTCTATTTATGTTAACCCTGCTGGTGTAGCAAATTTAAGTTCAATGGCTGGTATGGCTTCAAGTGGTGACTATCTTGCAGATACACAGTTAACAAACCTTTCATTTGGTATGCCTCTAAACGAATCCACAAACATGGCAGTCAGTTTAAGAACTATGGATTTCGGCGATATAATGAAAACAACAGCTACCAGCACAGAGGGAGATGGAACTACATTTAGTCCATCGTTCTTAGTTGCTAATCTAGCTTTTGGTAGAAATATTTCGGACAGAGTGCGTGTTGGACTTGTAGGTAAAATGGTTTCAGAAACCATTGAAGACGTAAGTGCAACTGCAATGGGAGCTGATGTCGGTGTTCAATATGATTTTCCAGGAGACAGACTAACTGTTGGTGTTGCTCTTAAAAATCTTGGGTCAAGACTTGAGTATTCGGGTACAGGCCTAGAGCAACAACTTACTCCTGACGGCACACAACCAGGAACGAAAGATGAGAATTTTTCCATGAGTGCTATGGATAGTCCTCTTCCTACTTCGTTGGATATTGCTGTTGGTTATCAGCTTTCAGATGGTTTAACTGTTATGACTAGTTTTGAAAACTTTTCATATCAGCTAAACACATTATCTTTTGGAGCAATGTATTCAGCTGGAAACGTATGGCTTGCAGCAGGTACAAAGATGAATGTTCAAAAAGGTGATCAACCATCTGGTATGAGCGACGTAGTTTGGGAAGACTACACCACTTCAAATTGGGGTGCTACTCTAGGTTTTGGAGTGAATTTAGAAATGGATGCTACAAATGTATCTATTTCTTATGCTTATAGACAAAGTGTTGAATTCTTTGATGATTTTAGCTCTGTTGAAGTAAGCTTTACTTTCTAAGATTAACGTCTTAGACTTAATTCCTTTTAAATTAAAGGCCTGTTGAAAAACAGGCCTTTTTCTATTCAAAAATATTGTTAAAGGATTCAATAGTAAGTTGATCAACTATTCCTTCTCCAATGAAATAAAATTTTTCATCTTTTTCAAAAATAACTTCAAAATTAATGATATCTTTTTGGACCTCTAATTTATTATCTGCATTGGTTAATAAAGTTGTTGAAAGTACATCTACTCCTTCGTTATCAATGAAACCTAATTCGGTTAATATAGTTGCTTCCATTCCAACTTTAATATTTTCTGGTATGTTTTTTAAGTTGGTATATATTGATAATGCCCTGAAATTTTCAGCAAAATAATACCCGTGATCAATCATTATGTAATTTTTATATAATATGCGCTTAAAATCATTTGGCAAATATCCTAGTTCGTTAATCATTCTATCAAAATAGTGTTTAAACTTCCTATCTTGTGTCCAAATATCTTCAACACGGTTTCTTTCAACATCTATTATAATGCCCATGCCTATTGGATAAATTATTGATTCTTCATCACATTGAAATGTGAATGATTTTTTTACCGTTTCATCATTAAAAAAATAATAATTAGATCCTGGTAGCTGACTTATGGATTGAATATCTTTAGTTCTTTCTGCAGTACAAGGGTATTTTAAGTTATTTCTTAGTTCATTTTTTAATAGAGATATATTGTTTGTTTTGAAGACAAATAATTCGTCATTGAGGATGCCAGTTTCCACTTGTTTCGATGTTTCTGTAACAGTGTTTATAGCATTATCAATTTTATTTTTTTCAATTATTGTGTCCGAGCAACTTAAAAGCATAATTAGTGTAATTAAATTAATTTTTTTCATAATCCTCTCCTTCAAATAGTTTATTTGATAGTTTTAAAATACTCTCTTTACTAATATTTTGTCCCAAATAATATTTGTTATTTTCATTTTCAAAGTGTATCTCCCAATGTAAGTGTGAACCAAGAAGATTGTTGAGAGCCCCATATTTGGTTCCTGAATTACCAACATAACCTATTAATTCTCCTTTTTTAATAAAGTCTCCAACTTTTTTATCATTTATTTTTTCTAAGTGGGCATAGGTCGACGTTGTTCTATATCCAGGTAAATAATCGAAACCATGATCTATTATTATATGTTTACCAAGTAGTATATGATTGTAAATATCCTTCGGTGTTTTTTTCATTTTATCAGTTGTTTTTAAAAAATTATTGTAGGATTCTATGTCAACATCTTTATATTCGGTGTTTGCAACTATAATAATTCCATCTAACGAAGCGAAAACTGGAGTCATAAATGGCACAACAATATCAATTCCTTCATGAATGCCATTTCTATATTTTCTTTCAGCATTTGGTAGGAGGTTTGATTGGTTTGTTAAAATAACACCTTTTATTGGAAATAAAATTTTTTCTCTAACATCTTCATATTTTGGAGGTTCGTTTTCAAAAGTGTTAAATAATTTTAATTCGTATGATTCTTGCAATATTTCTAAGTTATTGTTCGGAGCACATGAAAAAATTGCAAAGAAAACTATAATAATAATTCTATTTTTCATTGAT
>CENG01099408.1_pt1 | contig 10950 bp, 9 predicted proteins | sample 530131 | NCBI WGS metagenome assembly CENG01 (sample SAMEA2591057, study PRJEB7988) | marine metagenome | biome: marine biome (ENVO:00000447); feature: surface water (ENVO:00002042) layer; material: saline water (ENVO:00002010), including plankton (ENVO:xxxxxxxx) | depth 5 m
AGTCTTTGCGTAGCCATTATCTTCAAATCAATTGACATCCTTCATCAAAGCAGATTCTCGTTCCACTAGAGTTGGATGTGAATAATAAAAAGCACTGTAAAGAGGGTGTGGTAATAAGTTACTCAAATTTTCTTTATACAATTTACGCAAAGCATTCTTTAATGAATCTGGCTCATTCATTGCATTTTTGGCGAAAGCATCAGCTTCGTATTCATGCTTTCGCGACCATAAACTGTCTAATGGAGAAAACCAAAAAGTGAATAATCCGCTGAATAAAGAAACGAGTAAAAATGCAGGTACAAATGGGCTCGATAATCCTGCAGAAAACCCAAGCGATTTAAAAATCCATGTTGTCTGCATCAACCATCCCAGAAAAGCAAACATTAGTAAGGTTGAAAATGCTGAAAAGAATAACCGTTGCGGAATATGACCACATTTATAGTGACCAATCTCATGAGCTAAGACCGCTTCAAGCTCCTTGATTTCCATTTGTTCAATCAAAGTATCATAGAGAACGATACGCCTGAATTGGCCAAAGCCAGTAAAGAAAGCATTAGAATGTCCTGAACGTTTGCTTCCATCCATAACCAAAATAGTTTGGGATTTAAAACCACAACGATCGCCCAATGCGAGTAAACGATCCTTTAATTCTCCCGCTTCTAGTGGTTCTAATTTATTAAACAAAGGCAGAATAAACATCGGATAAAGAACGATCATCACTACTTGAAATAACCAAAGAAAGACAAAAGCCCATAACCACCAATAAGCTCCCATTTGAGTCACGATCCACATCAGGCCCATTAATAAAGGCACTCCTATGATTAAGCCTAGAGCTAAGCCCTTGATTTGATCTGATATCCATAATTTTAAGCTACTCTTATTGAAGCCAAAACGCTCCTCTAGCTTAAATGTTTCCCACCAATTAAATGGTAGGTTAGGTAAGCCCAAAAGAAACAATGTTATGATAAAAACAAGAGACTGCCCTAATAAACCATAGCCCAATAAACCACTTAAAGAATTATAGGCATAAGGCAAAATCCCTAGAGTAATAATCAGCGTTAAAATTAGCCCATCGTAAATTGTACTAACACTTGAGAATTTTGATTTTGCTTCGGTATATTCTACTGATTTAGCGAAAGTCGGCTCGTCCATAATACCCTGAACTGATTCAGGTAAATTCACCCCATGAAGCTTCAAAAATTTAACATTTAATCGCTCAAGAATGAGAAAGACACATAATCTGAGAACCAGTAAGCCTATCAGTAATATAACTAAATCTATCATATCAGAAAAAACTATTAAAAAGCGTCCCCTTGGCTATACAATAATCTAAAAAAATAGAAGATGATCGAAGGGATCGCATTCTATAGCATCAGCCAGTTAACTGCTTGATAATCTCAACTATCGGCAAGAATAAAGCGATAACAATAAAGCCAACTGCAAGAGCAAGAAAGACAATCATAATAGGTTCAATAATTGAAGTGATCCCGGCCACAGCATTATCTACATCCTCATCATAATTATCAGCTATTCGATTAAGCATTTTATCCAACTCTCCAGTTTCTTCACCAACATCCACCATACTAGTCACCATATTGGGAAAAACTGATTCAAGCTCCATAGGCGCTGATAATGACTCTCCATCACGAACTTTATCATGAACTCTTTCTAAAGCTTTTGAGTAGTAATAATTATCCGTAATATCTTTGGTGATATTCAGTGCCTGCAAAATTGGCACACCACTGGATAGCAAAGTACCGAAAGTACGGGTAATACGACCAATATTCACTTTACGTACAAGATCACCGATCTTGGGTAAATTAATGGCTAAGCCATTATATAAGCGAGACCCAAAAGGAGATTTTAGAAATAGTTTAAAGAGAACAAAAGTAGAGACTACGATTAAAATGGAAGCCAGAATTTGCTCTTGTAAAAAATCACTGATATTGATGACCAATTGAGTCGGCCACGGTAAGGCAGCACCTCCAAGCATATCATCAAAAATCCCTTGGAACTTCGGCACGACAACCACCATCAGCATAACTACAATCGATACAGCCACACCAATCACAACAAAGGGATACACCATAGCAGATTGTACCTTTTTCTTCGTCTTCATCGCTTTTTCTTTAAAACCAGCTAGACGAGATAGCACCAATTCTAAAACACCACCTGCTTCTCCAGCTTTCACCATGTTGACATAAAGGCGATCAAAGACCTTTGGGTGCTGTGCTAATCCATCAGAAAACGGACTTCCTGAACGAATGGTTTCCCCAATCTTTTCTAAAACAACTTTAAAGCGTTTGTTCGGCTCTTGACGAATCATCACGTCAATTGACTTAAGTAAAGGCAAACCCGCCTCTAATAAAGTGGCTAACTGGCGAGTGAAGACAGTCAGTTCTTCTTCCTTAATGATCTTACCTAAAGATAGACCAACTGATCCACCCTTTTTCGCTGATTTTCTTGCTACCTTTTTACCGCCACTACCTGCGACCTCAGATAGACTCATAACCATATCGCCTCCAGCACTCAGTTTTGATTTTGCTTCAGCAGTGGAACTTGCTTCAATCGTTCCTGATTTATTCGCTCCACTTTTCTTGATTATTTTATATTTAAATTTTGGCATAAGACAATTAGGTGTACTTTAATACTTCTTCAATTGTGGTATTTCCGTCAAAAGTAGAACGAAGCCCATCATCTCTCAAACCACGCATACCTTGCTCAAGAGCCTTTTGACGAATTTGTAAAGTTGGAGCACGATTATTAATCAGATCACGAATAGAATCAGAGACCATAATCATTTCAAATAAACCAATTCGTCCTTTGTAACCAGTTTGACTGCATTCTTCACAACCTTCTCCAAAATAGAAATTCTTATCAGCAATTTCTAGAGGATCTACATCTAAAACATCCATTATATCTTGGCTTGGCTCATACGAACGTCTGCACTTACGGCAAATACGGCGAACCAAACGTTGAGCTAATACAGCTTCAAGAGATGCAGATATTAAAAATGGCTCTAGACCCATATCGATCAATCGAGTTACAGCCCCTGGTGCATCATTAGTGTGCAGAGTACTCAATACAACGTGACCCGTTAGAGAGGCTTGCACTGCAATTTGTGCTGTTTCAAGGTCCCGTATTTCCCCAATCATAATTTTATCAGGATCTTGACGAAGGAAAGAACGAAGTGCCTTAGAAAAGTCCAAGCCCACTTGGTGATTCACCGCAACCTGCATAATCCCGTCAACCTCATACTCGACAGGATCTTCAGCAGTTAAAATTTTTGTATCTACCTGATTCACTTCCCTTAAAGCACTATACAAGGTGGTTGTTTTACCGGATCCCGTTGGCCCTGTGACAACAAAAATACCATTCGGTCTCACCACCAAATCACGAATCGAATTCATGATATCTGTTGGCAAACTCAAAGCCTCTAAATCCAAATTCACAACGGATTTGTCTAAAATACGAAGCACAACACTCTCACCATAAGCCGTTGGCAAAGTCGACACACGAAGATCTACGGGACGACCTGCAATCGTCATTTTAATACGTCCATCCTGAGGAATTCGATTCTCAGAAATATTCATATTGGATAAAACTTTAATACGGGAAATCACAGGAACCGCTAAATTTTTTGGCGGAGGAGCCATTTCATATAAAGCCCCATCAATCCGATAACGGATGCGGAACATATCTTCGTAAGGCTCAAAATGAACGTCTGATGCTTTATCCTTAATCGCTTGTTTAAGTACTAAATTTACAAAACGAATGATCGGCGTTTGATTCGCCAAATCAGATAATTCGTTATCTGATATCCCCTCTTCTTTAACATCGAAACCACTTCCGATTTCACCCAGCAATTCCCCTACCGAGGCATTTTCATCCTCGTAAGTGGTATTAAGTAATTTTTCAACCTTGTCTGGATCAGCGACCTTTAAAATAACATCTTTATTAAGCTTAAAGGTAAGGTCGCTAATGATGTGACCATTGAAAGGATCGACCGCAAAGAATGTTACACTATTTTCTGTTACCTTATCTGGAATAACCCCATACATCAAGGCAACCGATGGAGTTAATATTTCTGCCAATTCCGTAGGAACAAACTCTGGTAAATCATTATCATATTCGCAGTCCAAATAGTCTGCAGACATTTTCAACAATTCTTCACGTTTCAATAAATCTCCATCTATTGAAGAATCCGCAAGGGATTTACCTGTTTGAATAAAGTTCTCTCTCAGCTCCATTAATAAAGCCGAGTCAATATTTGGAGCCGATTTTAAAATCTCGTATATGGAATCGTTATGATCTTCAAACATCGCTTATTAGGTTAAATTAAAATTCTCTTTAAATTGAATTGTTCACTGTGGTTTTCAGGACTTCATCTGGAGTCGTTACACCCGCCAAAACTTTACGAATACCATCTTCACGCATGGTTCGCATACCCATCTCACGAGAACGCTCCCTTAGGGCTACTAGACTCACTTCTTCGTAAATCATCTGTTCAATCTCTTCATTGATATTAAACATTTCAAAAACCCCTACTCGCCCTCGAAATCCCGTGTTGTTACAATGTTCACAACCCGTACCAGTCATGAAAGTAGCATTTGATATTTGATCTGGACGTATGCCTAAAGAATTCAATAAACGCCCTTCAGGAACTGTACTCTCTTTACATTTTGGACATATCCTACGAACAAGTCTTTGAGCCAAGACTGAGCGAATCGATGCAGACACCAAGAAAGGCTTTATCCCAATATCAACTAAACGACTCACGGCACTCGGTGCATCATTGGTGTGCAAAGTACTGAATACCATGTGCCCTGTAAGCGAAGCATTAATCGCAATTTCTGCAGTCTCTTTATCTCGAATCTCACCCACCATAATAATATTCGGTGCCTGTCGAAGCATCGAACGTAAAGCCGCCGAAAAAGTCATGCCAACGTCACGCTTCACGCCCACTTGATTGATCCCACTCATTTCATATTCAACAGGATCTTCAACTGTAATAATTTTGCGATCTGGATGATTGATGTAGTTAAGGGCTGAATATAAAGTGGTTGATTTACCTGATCCCGTTGGTCCAGTCACCAAAAATACGCCATCGGGCATTGAAATCACACGTTCAAAATTCGCTTGATCATCACTAAAAAAGCCTAACTGAGGGAGCCCGAGATTCAAAGCTTCCTTATCTAAAATACGCATAACAATACTCTCACCATGGGCAGTCGGCAAAACTGATACACGCAAATCAATTGATTTGTTCCCTACATCAAGACCAATACGACCATCTTGAGGGATACGCTTTTCCGCAATACTCACATTCGCCATCAATTTAATTCTCGAAAGCAAGGTAGGCTGTAAACGCTTCGGCGGATTCTCAATTTCATGTAAAACACCATCTATCCGAAAGCGAATGCGAAAACGAGTTTCTAACGGCTCCATATGAATATCTGAAGCTCTGCGATTAAGTGCTTCAGTAATCACCGTTTGAACATAACGAACAATCGGACTGTCTTCACCTTCTCCAAGTACCACAGACTGAGCCCCATCTCCAGAAAGTGCCTCAGTTGCAGAAGCAAATGCTGCATTGATAGAGTCTAAACTTTCGTCATAATTCGTATTAATCGCACTCTCGATATCGCTTAAAGAACACAAACGCACAATCAGCGGGCGATTCAACATATAACTGATGTTATCAATCGTATCTAAATTAAATGGATCGGAAATCGCGATCTCCGCTTCAGCATCGTTAATTGCGATAGGAAAAATCTTATATTTTTGAACTATCGTATAGGGAAAAAATTCCTTAATTTCGTCAGCCAAAAGTACTTCATTAACATGGCCCATTTCCATATTGAATTCTTCCGAAAGCATGAGCAAAACTTGCTCAGTAGGAAGATTTAAATCATCTGTAAGACGTTCAAGTAATGTAGTATCTGTAACAACATTACCCTCTTCCTCAATAGCCTCTCGAGCAGATTGAACCGCAATGTCAGTGGCTGCATTTTTTTTTATGAGGAGATCAATTATAAATCCGTCGTCCGATGTCATTTAAAGGGGTTTTAGAAATGTTAAGGTAACAGCAAAATACAAAATTGCCTATTTAATCAAGTAAATGTGTAATTTTATGTAATTTTTTCCAAAATTACCCTAAACTTTTTCCTTATCGAGCAACACTCATCAAAAATTCTACATTTGTAGAAGTCTTTTTGATTCTCTGAATTAACATTTCCATCGCATCCTCAGATGGAATTCCTTTCATTGCACGACGTAAGGAATAAATTTTTTGAATCTCATCAGGGTGGTATAAAAGTTCCTCTTTACGAGTACCACTCTTATCCATACTCAAAGCAGGGAAAATTCGCTTATCCGATAAGGCACGATCAAGGTGAAGTTCCATGTTACCAGTTCCCTTAAATTCTTCAAAAATCACTTCATCCATCTTACTACCCGTTTCCACTAGAGCAGTTGCTATAATAGTTAAACTTCCACCATCTTCGATATTTCTAGCAGAACCAAAGAAACGCTTAGGTAACTGTAAAGCATTTGCTTCAACACCACCAGAAAGAATCTTACCTGAACTCGGCATTGCCGTATTGTAGGCACGAGCCAAACGTGTGATAGAATCCAAAAGAATGATCACATCCTTTCCAACCTCAACCATACGACGAGCCTTCTCAATCACTACTTCGGCAGCATGCACATGACTATCTGCTGATTCATCAAAGGTTGAGCTAATTACTTCACCCTTCACCTTCCGTTTAAAATCTGTCACTTCTTCCGGACGCTCGTCGATCAATAAAATAATCAAATGAGCTTCTGGGTAATTAATTTGTAAAGAATTCGCAATGCCCTGCATCAGTACGGTCTTACCAGTTCTCGGTGGCGCTACGATTAAGCCTCTCTGACCAAACCCAATCGGCGTTAAGCAATCCACAACTCGCATCGGCAAATTTTCTTTATCTGGTACAATATCTGACTCCAAAATAATGCGATCTAGCGGATAATAAGGAATTCGATCCGTAAAGGTTTCCCACTCTGCAACTTTTTCGGGTGCTTCGTCCATTACCGTTTCGATATTCACCGCAAAGCAACAATTAGCACCCTCTAATTTTTGGTGTAATTCTGCCTTGATAATATGTCCCTTCTGCAATCCAAAGTGCTCAATAAAGGCCTGTGGTACATAAGCGTTCAAAAGTTTAATTCGATAACTATCAATTTCATAAACCAAGAAACCGCCTAGCCCATCCTCTGGAATATCTAAGACTCCTGTAGTCACTACCTTTTGTTTAGCTTCAAACGCTTTATTCAATAATGCCTGAATCATACTTTGTCGATTATTGAGCCCTTCTGTATCAATAGAGGCTGATCCTAACTCGGCACGAAGCTCATTCAAATCCAAGCTGTAGAGATGATCATAATCAAATACTTCATCGGAACTTTCTAAAGACGTATGTAATGCTTTGATGGACTCAGAAGTCTTCAAAGACTCATTCCCTAGGTAAGCATCAAATTCAATAAGATCGAGTTCATTGCTGTTTCCTCGTCCTTTCTTCTGCCAGCGTGCATTCGAACGATTTCCACCTCGTTTATTATTGTTTTGCGAGCGCTTAGATCGGTTATTTTTTCCACCTCTATCATGATTCCGATTCGCATTTTTCGAGCGATTATTGCCACCCTCATTATGCTTTTTTTTGAATGACCTATTTTCATTGGCGTTGGTCTCTTTTTCTCCTGAAGCTTCCGCAGACTTCATTTCTGTTGATCCTTCTTGATTAGCTTCATGAGATCGATCCGATTCATCATCTGGGGAAAATTCAAATCGGCCATTCGAGCCCCCATCAACATGTACATTAGTATCTGTAGCATCCACTGCTTCTTTTTTGACCGCAGTTTTTTTACGCACTGCTTTTTTCTTGGGTGCTACTTCCTCAGAATCGGCATTCATTTGCGAAACCGATTCTTCATTTTGATTTAAATCATCTTTACTCATAGTATAGAATATTGTGTATGAAAAACTATTTGGGTCGTCTTCTGTCTCCTTTTGGAGATCACAGCGGAAGAACGATAAAACTTAGACACTAAACTGTGTGTTACTTAAGGTAGGATAAAAGTGAAGTCATTTGTTGTTCTAAAAAATTAAGAGAACCATCATTACTCAAAACAAAATCAGAACGTTCTGCTTTGATAGAACAGGATAACTGATGCTGTCGGCGAAATGTAATATCTCTTTCCGAATATCCTTTCAGTCGTAGGCGTTTATTCGCATTAGCATCGGAACAAATAACAGAAACACTTAAATCGAAGTCTTTTTCAAGCCTTTTTTCAAATAATAAAGGAATTTCAACAACTGCAGGACTCTGATCATGATCTTTTAAAAATTCCGCATATGCCTCTTTCACTAGTGGGTGCAAAAGAGATTCGAGCCATTCTAGCTCAGAATGTGATTGAAAAACAATTTTTGCTATTCGGCTTCTATCAACAGTACCATCTTCATTTTTACATTCAGAACCAAAATGCTCAATGACAGATTCAACGACTGAAAGATCCTCACTTAATAACTGTCGTACAATTGAATCAGTTGACAAACAAGCTAAACCATTTGCCTTTAAAAATTCTAGCACGGTAGACTTACCGCACCCAATTCCTCCTGTAATTGCTATCTTCAACCACTCAATACAAATAAATCTAGGGAAAAAGATCGACACAATAAGAGAAAAAATAATAACGTAATTTAAAATAGCTAAATAATCCCTTATCCCCATTACCCATAACTCTTATTTTACTATTAGTTTATTTTTGCTGATTTTCTTATGTTAGCTGTCACGTATTCAGTAGCCCTTATAGGGTTTCAAGCCGCAGTCATAACTATCGAAGTCAATAGTGGTGAGCGAGGTGAACTCAGATACATACTTGTGGGATTACCTGATTCAGCCGTTAAAGAATCTCAAGATCGTGTGCTCCGCCCGAGCCTATTCTTTAACGATAGATTTCCAAATCGCTTTCAATTAATCCTCAGTCGGGGATAATTTCTTTCGAGTGAAATTAATATCCTCAACCGTCTGCAAGGGAATCAAATGAATATGGGCATAAGCCACTTTCAAGCCGATCACTGCCATACCGATACGCTGACAAGGAATCGCAGCTTCAAGCTTTAAAGCCACCTCCTTCGCAAAGATATGGAGACTAGACAAAGCCCTATCTTCCATATCAAAAATAGACTCTGACTTCTCTTTGGGTATCACTACGATATGCCCCATGGCTAAAGGAGTCTTTTCAAGAAACGCTAAATAGGCTTCATTCTCGGCTATTTTATAAGAAGGAATTGCTCCTGAAATAATTGCTTCGAAACTCACTACAGCACCCTACAAGCATCTACTCAACAAAAGCGATTTAAAAAATTCCTTAATAAACTGCTTGCAAGTTGTCTCACAATCCCTAGCTATTTTATCTCTTAACTGACTGGAGAGATGGCAGAGTGGTCGAATGCGGTGGTCTTGAAAACCATTGAGCCGTAAGGTTCCGGGGGTTCGAATCCCTCTCTCTCCGCCACTCTTTATCGCTAACTTGCCCTTTAAATTCCAAAACTTTTTAAAGAAAGGCGTAAGATAAAGTAACTCAAAGCGATATAAAAGGATACCATATTTTAAAAATATTTCTCAATTAAGACTCTAAGCAACTATCACCAATTTTAATCAACAATATCATTATGCTAATAGCTAACAATTCAGTCGTCTCCATTCAGTATACTTTAAAAAATTCTGAAGGAACTATCATTGATCACTCCTCTGAAGGGCAGCCACTCAATTATTTACATGGACATAGGAATATTATTCCGGGTTTGGAATCCGCCCTTTTGGACAAATCGGTAGGTGATGCACTTGATGTATCCGTTGAACCAGAAAATGCATACGGCACTGTGAATCCAGCTTTGATTCAAGAAGTTCCTAAAGAACATTTTCAAGGAGTTGAAACACTCGAAGTTGGTATGCGTTTTCAAGCAAGCACTGAACAAGGCCCTGTTCCGGTGGTCGTGACTAAAGTGGCTGATGATGTTGTCACAGTTGATGGCAATCACCCACTGGCAGGACAAACTCTTAATTTTTCAGTTAAAGTTGAGGAAGTCAGAGAAGCAACTGCTGAAGAACTTGAGCATGGACACATCCATACCGAACAATCAGGCGGTTGCTGCGGCGGTGGCGATGGTGAAAACTCAGAAGGCGGTTCTTGCGGCTGTAGCTAAAACTCACTAACACACATTTTTCTAAAGCTCATTGAGAATATCAATGGGCTTTTTTTGCTCACTTTACCTAACCACTTACTGACCGACTTAATTAGCGTAAAACAATTGTCTGCAAGGCTTGTGCATCAATCGCTACTTTCAACTGCTTCGCTCCCTTAATCTTGAGCGTGCAACTAGTCGCTTGCTCTTCAGGGTTGAAGAGTGCAACAACAATAGATCCATCTTCATTGAGGAAAGCGGTTGTCCATAAGGGTGAGTCATCACTCAAATCGAATCCAATTCGTTGTGCATTTGGGCGAACAAACTTACTGAAGTGAGCAATCGCATAATACAAGGGCGTGTAATAGGCTGAATTGGTACCACTATCCACCAAGATTGGAGCCCCACAAAAGTTAAACGCATGGTTTGGCCCACCACGTGTGTTTAAGACCAGATTCCAATCAATCCACCCATTCAAATTATGATTAAAGCCTTGGATTAAATCACGAACATAGCGATAGAAAGGACGGTATTTTGGGTGATTCTTTTTATTTTCAGGTAAGGCCCAAATATAGCCCCAATCGGTTGCCTCCGGACGGAAATACCAATCATCTTCAAGCATCGCCCCTATCGGTTCGTCATTCCCGATATTGTCGATACAGCCTTCTGAGTGAATAATACCTTTATTCGGAAATTGTCCATGCATTGCATCTAAATTCTCA
>CENG01118169.1_pt1 | contig 10933 bp, 3 predicted proteins | sample 530131 | NCBI WGS metagenome assembly CENG01 (sample SAMEA2591057, study PRJEB7988) | marine metagenome | biome: marine biome (ENVO:00000447); feature: surface water (ENVO:00002042) layer; material: saline water (ENVO:00002010), including plankton (ENVO:xxxxxxxx) | depth 5 m
TAAACCATCATTACTCATCTCTTATAATAATATATTAATATATTGTATTTATCATGAAAATGTAAAATAATTATTTGAATCTTGTTTTAATCCTACAATCAAAAAAATGTCTTCACTAGAAGTAGAGTCAATATATGCATCTACGCCGTTTGTTTGAAGTGCACCTTCACCAGCTTTTGCCAGTGTAATTGTACTATTTGAACCTGAATTAAACCACAATGTTGCGCTTACATTGATGGCGCTAGCAAGAGAGCCAAATTTTCCATTTTGATAAATATATGCTTCATAGGTGGTTCCAAAATCATCGGTTGCGGGCGAACTACCATCGATTAGGAAATTCGTTAAAATAACACTATTTCCGGATTTGTAACTCGTTACATCAATCGCAATCCATTTGAATCCGCTACTACCAGTGTTGACAAAGCCACTATAATCTTGTCCAGATACAGCGTATCCAGTACTCCAGTCACTAAAGGCAGAAATGTTTTGTGAACTATATGATGCGCTGTATCCACCACTTACAAACCTTCCATTAAAGTAAAGCAATGTACTATCATCAAGAACGTGAGAAGATGGAGTGAGTGAAGATGAACCAATAGCAGATGTTCCATCAAATGTATACAAATCACTGCCACTGTAACTAATAACACTATCTTTGAAAATATACCCAATGTCTGATATAGTCTGTGTCATTTGATACGATGCTATGGATGGGCTACTTAATGAATGATCAAGATAATAAATTGTGACAATAAAATCATGATTTGTGTTACTATCAAAACGTTGGTTTGTAATGGACGAATCGCTCAGAGTTTTGGATACGGTATAGTCACTTGTTTCAAATACATCACTTTCTGCAAATGATGAAAACGAGTAAGTTCCGTTTGAACTGGTAATTGTATTTGTTATGGAATGATTTCCACTCGTATGTGGAATAATATAACTCGCAAAACTAGACACTGTAAATTCTACATCAAGTTGCATTGCAGTGACGGAAGGAATACCAAATAAGGTTGAAGAACTTAACACTTGTATCGTTGGCACTGTTGAAAATGAAACACTTGGCGTTCCACTATAATCATCCACATAAAATACACCTGTTGTGTGGGTAACCGACGTGTCCCCAGATTGATTTAACTGTGCGGTATTATTACTTGTTCCGCTTGAAATTGCATAAGTCATTTCATAAGCATCTGTTGATGATGGGAAATTTTCATTGAATGTAGTCAAATCGTCTCTCGTGTCTGTTCTAGTTATTCCCGAACTATAAACAAAACCTTGATTATAATTTGATGTTGTACCCTCATCCGTGTACGAAGAAAAACTTGAGAATGTGTAATATAGAGCTGGACTTGCACTATTTGCCACGTCTACATTGTCTTGGATTGCGGTTGCGTCGTACGTAACACTATCATTAATAATGGTGCTACCATTTATTGTACTATATACTGTTGCAGAAACAAGATCTTCTTTATTATCTAAATTTATTCCTTGAGTGCCATAGTTCACATAAAATGTGCTACTACCATCTATAGATATATATCCACTTGTGTTTAATATGGTTCTATTTGCGCGTGAACTTGTTCCGGCAACGTGACATTGAATAGAAGACGCGTTTTCTAGTGTAAATGTCATTCCAGTGGGATCTACATCATTTAAATCACTTGTATCAATATATTGCGTTGTGCTTAAACCGTCTGTGTTTCCGGAATTGTTTGTAAATCCAGAAGAGGTGAATACATCACCATATTCTCCATATGTATAATCGCCATTTTCATCAACGTTTAACGCATTTTGTGCTCGTACTTGTATATCATATTGTGCTCCTGGATATAATCCGGTAATAACAATATCACTTTTGCTCAATGACGTGTTGTTTTCCCAGTCAATGGTAAAATTATCAACGTGTGTGATTGTTTCGTAGCTCTTCGTATCGGTTAACGTAAAAGAGATGTCATAATGAACAATGCTGATTCCGCTAGTAATGGTCGGATCGTCTTTATCTAAATTGAAACTTAAATCTACACTCATTTGTGTTTTGGAAAAGTCAGTGGTTTCTACGATGGTAACCGGTCCAGGTTCGCTCGTAAGTTTCAATTGAACACCATATAAGTATATATAATTCGGTAAAGATTCACTACGATTTACGCCATAAATACGTAAATCAAATATATCATTTTGAGTAAATGTTGGTAAACTAATCGTATTTGGTTTGTCTTCAAAATCAATGTCATATGATGTTGTGTTTGTATAAGTGTTTCCATTAATACTGTCAAAGGTGAGTTGTGTTAATGGCGTTGTAGATATTCCACTCGTGTTATAATTTCCATTGCCGATATACAATGTGTTCCACCCAGAAGAAGAAGTTCCATCAATGTCTGTGAAACTGATATCTACAATCGTTTGTAGATAAATAGGATAACTTTTCCCGTCAAACACATCTTTGTATATTTCATTGAATTTTTCCCATTGCACGGTGACTGATTCGCTGGATTCAATATCACTAATGTTTAATAAAAAGGGTGGTTGATCTGTTTTATGCGTGGGTAACCCACTCCAAACGGTTTGATTCGTGTATACTTCATACAAACTAGAAGTAGTATTGTAGCGCACTTGTCCGACTTCATCTAGATTGGGTCTTTCACTTGTTGTACCGACTGGTATTTTGATGGAATCATTAGAGGATATGTCCAATGCTACACTCGGAGTAGTGGTGCCGATACCAAGTGCAGAATTTACTGTCAAATTAGTGTTCATTATTACGTCGCTATTGCATTCAAAAGTTCCGCTAATTGTTACATTATTCAGTGATAGATCCCCGTCGCTTACTAATTCTTGAAGAGTACTTTCAATGAGGCTTGTATCAACGCCGGAAATTTCTACATTTTCGCTACCAATTTCTTTCCATTCATTGTTGTAATATCCTTCAAATACCTGCAAATCTGAGTTATAACGCAATAAACCAGGGGTTACATCACTTGGGCGATTGTTTGTGCTTCCTACAGGTATCAATATAGCATCATTGTTTGATATATGTAAGCTGTAAGATGGGTCAGTTGTTCCAACACCAACAAAGGAAGAAGATGTGATGTTGCCATTTGCGTGTAGTGTACCAGACACATCAATATCATTGACAGAAGTATCACTTATGATTTCGGTTTCGGTTTCGGGTTGAGATAATACAAGTTCATACCATTTGTCTTGACTGTATCCTTCAAAATAATTGTTTGTAGAATTATAACGAATTAAACCATCGCGAACCGTACTAGGTCGTTCATCTGTTGTTCCCACTGGCAGTAAAAGGGCGTCGCTTGCTTCAATATGTATACTGTAAGATGGATCACTGGTTTGAATACCAATCATCGTCGTTTCAAGTGAATTGTACGTGACTACATCTCCATACACTGTCAAATTATCATTGAATATCGCCTCTTTTTGTACGGTCAAATTCGCACTGACGTCAAGTGACGACGCCAAAGATACATCACTTTCAATATGTACTTTCCCAGTCATTGACACATCACCGAAAGGGTCAATTGTCATGACTTCGTTACCATTAGTATAAAATCGCAATGTATCGTCATCGCTGTTTTTCTCTGCTTCAATGCGGGTATCTTGATCACTGTCAGCAACGCCACCATCACCAATGATAGACCAAGAGCTGTCAGCGTATCCCTCAAATTCTAATGTTTCCGTGTTGTAACGAATGAGACCGGGTATTGCATTTGTTGGTCGTTCGGCACTTGTTCCGCGAGGTAACAATATTGCGTCACTAGCTTCAATATGAATGGAATACTCTGGATCACTTTTCTGTATCCCAATGAATGGAGTATTTAAATATTGACCAATCGTGGCATTTCCATACACTTGAAGATTTGATCCAATAAATGCACTTTCATTTACACTAATATCTTTGTCAATATGTGCATTGTTTTGAATCGTAATTGAACTCACGTCCAATAAGGAAGCTATAGAAACTTCTCCAGCCACATATAATTGCGATTCCATAGAGACATCACCGTATATGTGGACATTTTCTTGAACGTTTAAATCTTTCTGAATAAACAGCGAAGATTCCATAGATACATCCCCTTCCACATATAAGTGCGATCCCAAAGACACATCGCCTTCCAAGAAAGTTTTGCCTCCCACATTCAACAATGAAGTATATAAATTACCACATACATCTACGTTTGATTGCATGGACACATCATCCACCAAATGTGTTTTTCCTTGTACAATGAAGTTTTGTGCAACATTTAATGAAGCATCTGTGGAAATATTTCCAATGACATGTAGATCGGCACCCATGGATACGTCACCGACAACATCTAATTGTGATCCTAAAGATACATCATCCATCATGGTTACATGATTACGAACGATGAACGCACCACTCACATCAAAAGAAGAGTCAAATGACACATCTCCATTTACATGCAAAGACGAATGAATCATAGCATCGTTATGTATGGTTGCGCTTCCGTGCACCAAAATATTTTCACTAATTTCCAAAGAAGATTGCATGGAAACGTCGCCAACGATGAGCAAATCATTGTTGCAATTAATAGAATCATTTGTAAAAAGTTTCCCATCCAACAATAAATCCCCACTTATGGTCATATTATTTTGAAAGTGAGCGTTGCCAGCGAAATTTGATTCTTTTTCTACGTTTAAATTTTGAGATATGTCCACATTGGAAGCATCCACTCGCAAATTGTCCAACACATTTAGCGTGCTGTGTAATTGCGACGAACCATATATGTTTGTTTCACCATCTTTACCAATTGTAAACACATTGACCGAATTATCTTGAAACTTGACAATGTCATGATATAGTGTATCTACTTGATTTACGGTCAATGCTGAACCGGTGCCGTCATTTGTGACATTTAATATATCGGTTACTTTTACTTCGGTTTCTAGTTGTGTTATGGTTGTATTTGAAATGTCTTCAATCACGAGATTCCCACCATCCATAATACGAAGATCACCATACAACGTTAATTGGCGATTATTAGCTACCACCTCATCGTGTGTGCTGTTTGGTATACCGATCACGACATCTCCGTCATAGACAAAGCCATCGCCCCCATTGGATGACGCATATACATTGAACGAGGTATCAGATAGGCTTTCAGTTGCGGTTCCGATCAACACATTCTCTTTAAATATAGACAAGTCATGGACAATTAAATTTTTATAAATCTCCACCGAGGATTGAAAGGATACGTCACCGAATACCGTTAAATGAGACCCAATAGAGACGTCATTGTCTATGACTACATCTTGATGGACGTGTAGGTTTTCTTGAATACCCACCGACGATTCCATAGAAACATCACCCATTACGTGCAATGCGTTGCCAATATTTACATTGTCAGAAACATCCAAATCCTTTTCCATAGAAACGTCACCCGTTACTTGTAAATGGGCACCCAATAATACGTCATTTTCAAAGTAGGTCTTTCCATAAACATGAAGATGTTGGTTTATATCTAGCGACGATTCAAAGGATACGTCACCCATTACTTGTAAATGAGCTCCCAATGATACATCATCGTTCAATGTTGTTTTACCATGGACCATCAGATTTTGACTAATTTCCAAAGAAGACTCCATGGATACATCTCCGACAACATGCAAATGAGATCCCAGTGAAACATCACCAACAATGATACCCGTCGTTTCAACATCCAATTGAAATAATTTTATACTTGAAAACGCAGATAGTTCTCCAGATATTTCTAGATTACCGTTCAAAAATAAATTTTCGTTAACATTTAATGTTCCTTGTATAGTTTGATCTTTTTCCACTACGCTATTTCCTAGAACCAGTAAATCGTTTCCCAATGAAACATCTCCATTTAAAAAAGTATTCCCATTAATGGTTGCGTTTTCTCCAATGATTAAATTGGAATTGCCTGTAATATCATTTGAAACGTCCAATATACCAGATATACTTCCACCACCTAACACAAAAAGATCAGTTCCGATTCGTAAGCTTCCCGATATATCTAAATTGGATGACACATCTAATGAACCATCTATATAAACATTTTCTGCAAAAAAGGCGTCACGACCAACGCTAAGAGCATATGTGTCAAAATCTGTACTACCAGTTCCAACGTTTAAACCATAAGTTAGAGATAACGCATTAAATGTTGAAAATGCAGCATTTCTGTTGCTAATGAGGGTTGCTACATTTCCTTCTACAATTTGAAGGCGTACTTCTATATCTTCAGTACTCATTATTATATAAAAAACATATTTAAAAATAGCTGTTTATTCAATATAATATGGTCGGTGAAACAATAGAGGAAACGGTGTACAATCCTTACAATGAAAAAAACAAAGAAATCACGTTTTCTGGTATCAAAACGATTTTATCTACGTTCAATGTTTATTATGATGTAAAAAACATTGAATTATTTAAACGTGCGTTTATACATCGCTCTTATGTCAAGCCAGCTAAATTAAATGACGATGTGATTTTAGCACCAAGAATGCCTAATTGTTTGGAATTAAAATCATCATCCAACGAACGACTTGAATTTTTAGGCGATGGAATTCTTGAAAATATTACCAAATTTTATTTATACAAACGCTTTCCTGATGAAGAAGAAGGATTTATGACTGAAAAGAAGATTGCCCTAGTAAAGAACGATCATATTGGAAAGATGGCATACAAAATGGGTCTTCATCATTGGTATATTATGTCACGAAACGCAGAAGAAAAGAAAATACGATGCAATTACAAAAAATTAGGGTGTTTGTTTGAAGCTTTTTTGGGCGCTTTGTTCTTAGATGCAAATCAATTAACCATCCAAGACAATGTTTTTGATTCTCTTCGTTGTGGTATTGGTTTTCAAATTTGTCAGATCTTTGTGGAAAGTATTTTTGAAAAAATTGTAGATTGGAACGAGCTTTTGGAAAATGATGACAATTACAAAAACATACTTCAAGTGATGATTCAAAAAGAATTCAAAACCACTCCCGACTATGTTGTGCTGAATGTAGATGACGAACAACGATATACTATGGGTGTATATTTGTGTTTGAATGGATCATCGATTCACAATGTAAATATAGATGATGCCAAACGGTTTGAAGAGTTGCAATCCTTTGAACAAATTCATTCTAACGAAGAATCCTTTATATTCTTTGGAAAGGCAGTACACAAAATTAAGAAAAAAGCAGAACAAATGGCTTGTCAAAAAGCGATTGACTTAATACGAAATGAGGAATAATATATAAATAATATGCTACTATATTAATACAATGAGTTTAGATTTTTTAAAAATATCAAAAAGTCCTGTAGATTTAAATGATATTCAAATATTACAAGGAAACATAACCATAACTCGTCAACAGGATAAAAGCGAACACAATGAAAATGCAATTGTAGATTTAATGCGTGCTTTGAATAAAAAGGTCACTCAAACGCCGAAACAAGTGATCGTCCAAGAAAATAAAACAATTGGTGTTCCCAATAAAATGGATAAAATACTTACGTTAACACAAATGGAACCTTCGGAGGTTGAAACATTATTGAAAAACTATGAAAACCAACATGAAGAAGAAAAAGAAAAATCCAGTTATGCTAAATTGAACACCATTACGCGAAAACCCAAGATTCAAAAACAATTTAAAAGAGGTCTTGCGTCCATACACCACGAAAATATGCATGATATCCTAAAGTCCTATACTCATTATTACAACAATGATAGTTTATTTAAAGTACCATTGTATCAAAGTTATTTCATGAATGATCGCGCTGGTTTTTTAGATTCTTTAAAAACAAAATTATTGGACCGATTGGAAGAAATGAACAACGACTTGGCTCCTAAAACATGTGATAGTTCAAGTAAAGAAAGTGGATTTCATCCATTGTATCACCAAGAGCTTGTAAAACAATATTTAAATGCTACGACTCCTTATCGTGGTTTACTTTTGTTCCATGGGTTGGGATCTGGAAAAACATGCACATCCATTGGAATCATTGAATCAATGAAAGATACAAAGCCACAAATATTTGTGTTAACACCTGCTTCTTTGCAACAAAATTATAAGACACAAATGAAGTTTTGTGGCAGTGAATTGTTTCGTAAAACTGAAAATTGGGAATATGTATTATATCCAACCAATCCAGAAGAAAGATCACAATTTATCAAACAAGTTCATGTGCTCACTCAACTACCTATGAAATATTTAGAGAAAAAGGAAAGAAAAGGAATTTACTTGATTCAAAAAGGTCGCCGGCGCGATGACTATGATCGTGATGACATTGATGTTGTTGAACTTGAGAAGCAAATAAACTTAATGATTGAAAATCGTTTTGAATTTATAAGTTATAATGGAATAAAAAAATCGCGATGGATAAACCATTATAAGAGCTCTGGAAATAATCCATTTGATCATTCTACTATTATCATTGACGAAGGGCATAATTTTGTGAGTCGTATATGGAACAAGCTAGAAAAAGGAGAAACGTCGGTATCTACCATGATGTATGAAGATATATTATGTGCCGAAAACTGCAATGTTGTCGTGTTATCTGGAACACCATTGATTAATTATCCAAGTGAAATGGGAGTATTATTCAACATGATTGGTGGCAGTTATGTTATTTTGGAAATACCTTGTTATCACAGAGATAATTCAAAAAATAGCAAAAATGCTCTGAAACATGTCCTTCACGATATTATTATAATTGACTATATTGAATTTCACAAAAAACAGTCTTCGGAATATGGACTGCTGAGAGTGATAAAAAATCCTTACGGTTTCATCAAAGACAAAGACACAGGAGAAGTGACGTATGACTTTGATAGTGGATCCTTTACAACTGAAGAATTGTTGATGATGATTATTCAAACGTTAAAAGATAATGATTACAAAGTGGATGAAAAGAAAAAAGATATGATTATAAAAAAGAAGCGATTTCCAGAGACACAGGCTTTATTCAACAAAGAATTTATTCAAAATAACACATTTGTCAAGAAGGAATATTTTCAAAATAAAATTATAGGAATGGTATCGTATATTGGAGACAATCGCGATTTAATGCCAGACGTTATTGTTCCCAGAGACGACGAATTGACACAAAAATTATACCCAAACGATGAGCTCTTTATAGAAGAAATCATGATGAATCCAAATGTTTTGAAACAATACGCCCAAGCACGCTCCATTGAACGCGACATGGACAAACAATCAAGAAAATCAAAATCATCAAAGGACAAGCAAACCAGCTCGTACCAAATTTTTTCACGATCTGCATGTAATTTTGTATTTCCTTCTGATATTCAACGTCCTTATCCAAAATTAAAAGAAAGAATGACTGAAGAAGATTTAGAGTCAAGAGAAGTGCTTGAAGAGGTAGAGGACTTAAAAAATATAAAAGATATCCGAAAGCTTGAAAGAATTAAAAAGTATGAAGCCGACATTCAAAATGTATTGACCCGATTACTAGAGTCTCCACACATGTACTTTGAAAGTAAGATACCTAAACTGATACAAAGTCTTAGTTTGAAGAAAAAGGCAAAAAAATACAACATTCAAATGGGTGTTACAGAGACAAATAAGTTGGAATATTGTAGCCCAAAATTTCAAAGAATATTACAAAACATTATGAACCCGGAGAACATTGGATTGCACATGTTATACAGTAATTTTCGCACGTTAGAAGGTATTGGTATTTTCAAGATGATATTGGATTACTATGGATATACAGAATTCAAAATTCGCAAACGTGCCATGGGTACCATCATAGACTATGAGTTGGATATTGATCACCCTTATTATGAAGATTCATGCTTTTCTTCATCTCATTATCACGGGCGAAAGTTTTACGCACTTTATACTGGAAAAGAAAACACAGAAGAAAAAGAAATCATACGAAATATATACAATGGCAATTTGGATGACATACCGCCTCATTTGAAGAAAGATATTCAAGAAAAATTTTACGGAAACAATGAACCCACAAGCATCAATCAAAATCTTTATGGGTCCTTGATTCAGTTGCTGATTATATCGGCTTCGGGGTCGGAAGGAATCGATTTGAAAAACGTTCGTTGCGTACACATCATGGAACCTTATTGGCACCCCGTTCGCATGGAACAAGTGATTGGAAGAGCTCGTCGTATTTGCAGTCATAAAGAACTACCCGAAGAAGAACAAAATGTGAAAGTGTATTTGTATTTGTTGGTTCATAATAAAAAGCTACTGGATAAAAATCGCCAAAGATTCACAGAATTGATTGAAACAGATTATGAACGAGATTTAAAGCGAGCCATTAGTACCGATGAACGTTTGTATGGAATTATGAACCGCAAGAAAAAATTAATGGATCAGTTTTTGACGGTATTAAAGATTAGTGCCATTGATTGTCATAAAAATTATGATGATAAAGATAAATGTTTAACCATGCATGCCAGCGACAGTAAACAATTATTAGTCGGTTATGATTATGAAACAGATAAAAAGGAAAGAACTCGTTTGAAGAATTCAAAATCAGACAATGACAACATGGGCATTGGTGTGTAAATCAATTAAGGTATAGATATAAAGAATTTGGTTCATTATATCTATAGATGAGCGAAACACTGAAAAGTAAAACGAAAGAAAATACGGAATATATGACATTTAAAGGTCAGGAATTTGAGGCCAAAGTTGTGTATATATATGATGGAGATACAATGCATGTAGTCTTTCATGCCCTTGGAGATTATTATCGCTGGAATTGTCGGATTATGGGTGTGGACACTCCAGAGTTGCGAACAAAGAATCTAAAAGAAAAAGAAATGGGTTACAAAGTACGTGATATACTGAAATCACATTTGCTTGACCAAATTGTGCGTATCAAATGTGACGAATTTGATAAATATGGGAGGTTGTTGATTGACGTATACGTTCCAGATCATATGGA
>CENG01049490.1_pt1 | contig 10910 bp, 28 predicted proteins | sample 530131 | NCBI WGS metagenome assembly CENG01 (sample SAMEA2591057, study PRJEB7988) | marine metagenome | biome: marine biome (ENVO:00000447); feature: surface water (ENVO:00002042) layer; material: saline water (ENVO:00002010), including plankton (ENVO:xxxxxxxx) | depth 5 m
GACACTAACTTTAAGAATTGGCGCATCTTAGGAATCTCACTAGCACCAAAATAATGGTATGTAGGAGATAACATCCGATAATCTGCACAACGTCGGCAGAACTTAAGACTGTTAATAAGGTGCTCTGTTTGTGACTTTATTTGCTCTGCAATCATAGATTCGTGTTTCTTAATAGTCTCTTTAGAAACACGTTCCTGCCAATACTCGGTTAATAACGTTTTGGTTTCATTCTCCACGAATGCATCCCAGTTGATATATTCAATTTCGTCACTTTCGTCCTCCTTAGTATCAGAATTGTCTGAGACTGAGGTCATAGTGTTAGAAACAGCGCCCAAGATTTTGGCGATTGTTTCAAGATCCGCTTCGATTTTGTTGCCGTTGATAACAGCGGTTGTGGTGGTCATGGGATTCGGGGTTGTTTTGGATCGGATCGGTTGAATCCGATGGACACAGAATGCTCCAGGGAACCCACCAGCACAACCACCTCTGTACCACCTCTAGAAGCGTCTACAAGGGGTCTCGGAATCGTTCTAGGTGTGATACCAACGAAAAAAAGGGAGACCCTCCCAGATCTCCCCCATACAACCCTTGAATAATCCTTAACGTAAACTTATGTTATTTCTCTCATTCCTCCGTGGTATCATGGTCTGTTGTTTCGACGATGGCATCGAGAATCTGAATGATCTCTTCGCCGTTGCGTCCTTTGCGGAGCATGGATACCAGCACTGATGTAGGCATGTTAATGCGTAGGTAATGTGGTAGGGGCATTGCTGCCCCATGCCGTGATCATACAGCGATTTGGGTCAGCATGTCATTCCGCAGGGCACGGTTGATGAACTGTCCCTTCGAGGTTGCCTCGTTAAACATAGAGACGAACTTTTCAACATCTGAAACACCATAGGTGTACTTACGACCGCCATTGAAAATAACATCTACTTTACCATCATTGGTGATGTCAGAGATGCTCTCGATAGCGGATGAAGTGAACTCAGTGAACATGATTTAAATCTCGATAAGGTTTTCTAGTGGAGTCTTTGAGGCGCTACCTTTCCATGTGTGAAATCTAGTCGAGATTTCTGTGAGTGTCAATCTCGACTAGACACTTAGTCAACTGTCTCGAACAAGGTTGTGATCTTTTGTTGAATCTCGAAGGCAATTTCTGCCTCTTCTTTACCATGATCTTGATAGTCTGCCATTGCATTGTAGATAGCATCCCACTCATCTTCAGTGAACATGATCTGCAACATTTGGTTCATTGGAAGTTTCATTAGAAATCCCAGTTAGAATTCAGATACTCTTCGAGAGTCTCCTTGTCGGTTCGATTGTCTTCAAGATCCATTGTATCAGGGATTTCCTCCACTAGATCCATCAGAGAATAATCGTCATAATCGTCCATGAGAACAGAAGCAAAGTTTAGGTGCGAGTAGGGAGACTTGAACTCCCACGGGATTAACTCCCAACAGATTTTAAGTCTGGTGCGTCTACCGATTCCGCCATACTCGCTTGAGGACTCCACCAACATAAGAGATCGTTGGTGTTTTGTCAAGTCAGAGATCAAAGACTTTGACTGACTTAAGTTCATCCTCAAAGAATGGGTGGAACTCCTCCATCGTATCCAAGGAAAGAAGATCGTTGTAGATCTGAGACCACTTCTCGCAGTGGCACATTAGTTCTTCGTGATCATTCATCACATAAACTCCTCGATGAAGTAATCAACGGTGATCTCATGCTCAGAACAATACCTCTCAAGATCCTCAGGAAGTTCTTCGAGAATGTTACTCCAAGAGAATTTCTCCCAGAGTTTATAGAATTGATCTGTACTCATAGTGGTCCTTATCAAACGGGACAAACCCATTATAGCAACATAACATCAGGTGTGTCAACCCCTGTAATATTATGTGACATAAAAAAAGACCTCCTAAGAGGTCTTAAGATTACCAACGATCTGGACACGAAAGGTTTTCAATGTACGCATTTACTTTCTCTGCACCTTGAATGTCTAGAGTCTTCTCCCAGTCTATTTGATGTGGATCAAAGTCCTCTAATACTTCGAGTTCCAATGTGATCCGATACTTTTGCTTTTGTCCGAGAAGATAAGTTGGCATGAGAACCCTGGGAATGAACTTAAGGTTAATATAGACCAATCTCGATGACTTGTCAACATGAGAACGTGACCAATCTCGATATGTCTCGATAGTATTATATAGTCGAGATCTCATGAGATATGGGAGTATCTCCATAATCTAGTCGAGATCTTTGAGATTGTCAACCCCCGAATGATTAGAGATCCTTATGATCTCGATTGATTAGGAGTCCTTATGTAAAGATTTTTTCTCCCCCCTTGACAAAAACTCATGGTCGTGCTATAATAAAACGTCTAAGATCACCCATAAAAAGAATTAAAAAAGATTCATAAGGATAATAAAGGATATAAACGTGATTCAATACGATTCAATAAGCAAAACTAATTGTCCATAAAAAACATTAAACATAACAAAATCTTAAAATGATTAAAAAACATTAAGAAATAGACTACATAAAAAAGTAGACGTTATTTATAAGGTTTTCAGAGGGGTCTTTTTGGATGAAGAAGAAAGTATGTTTGATTGAAGGATACGAAGACTTTAGTGGTTACATGATAGATTCTCGTGGTTATGTGATCTCTACAAAGAGAAAAACCAATAAGATCTTAAACTGTTATTGGACACATAATAACTACAAAGCAACTCATTTATATGACTCACAAAGAAAGAGAAGAAGATTTTATATTCATCGATTAGTTGCAGAAGCATTCCTTCCTAATCCTATGAATTGTTGGGGAGTTACTCATAAGAATAAAAATAGAGATGATAATAACATTGATAACTTAGAATGGTTATCTACTAAAGTAAAACAAGATGATGGTACTACGATTAAAAATACTGATTCTTTATTACTTTCTCCTGATATATCCAATTACATTAAATTAGTACATCGTGCATGTTTAGAGAAGGGTGTACCAGTTCCGAATGAATATGACTTTTATCATACTATGATTGAAACCTCATTAAATGAATATATCAATCGATATGGACTGAAGAAAACAATTCATATCATGAAGAATCAGATTACTTAAATCCTTTTGATTTCTTTGATTGTATCATTCCTGGTGGTGGTGTACCATCAGACGGTTGCCATTGAGGAATAAAACTACACCAACCAGTCACAATATACTTGTGTTCTGTATTAGACACGATACCTTTATGTGAATGAGTCCATCCAGCAGGCCATACTACCATCATTCCTTCAGTAGCATTTGCAAAAACCTTTTGTTGTAACCATCTTGTACCACCTCCATCTTTGATAGTATTCAGATAGATCATCCATGCCAGCATTCTTCTTGCACAAAACACATCATAACCAGTTTCCATATGTTCTCCATCATATGCCATTCCTGGTTTATAATGTTGTAAATTAGCATCACGATCTACTGCCCATTTGTTTGGAGTTTTGAGCAAATAAGAATGTTTAAATGAATACTGTCTTATCGTTTGTTTCACTGGACCAGATAGAATCGGATCACAATTCATGTCCAATGGCAATTGATAATACAATGGTTCAAAGTCAGGTGCTAAACGACCTGGATTTTCCTTGAATCTATCTCTTACAAACATACACTGATCAGATGTTAATACATTCTGATAGACTTCAATATGATTCAAACACTCTTTCATTGTAATTTCATTGCAGATACTTTATCCCATACAGGCATATGATGAATAATGTTCTTTTCAATATAATCCTTCTTCACACCTTCTTTAATTCCATCAATTAAAATATAAATCGTATCTCTTGCATTTGTATCTAATGCACTGTTATTATCAACTTTCTCTCTCCATTCATTCAATGTCAAATACACCTCTTGTTGTTTTAAGAAAACATAAGGTCTTACATCAGTGATCGTAGTAAGATAGAAGTTCTCCTCCTCTAACTTCAACTCACAAGAACCTTCAACAGCAACTAAAAAATCCTCATTCATATACTCCTCATCAATGACAATTTCCTGATGAGTGGTAACATTTACCTGATACGTCCCTTCTCCAAATTCTGCATAAAGTGTATCAAAAAATTGTGCAAAGTCCATACACTCCCAAATATCAATTGCTTCATCAATATTTGTGTAACTATTACGATCCTGTTCAGGAACATTCTTAACACGATCAGCAAAAACTTTATCAGTCATTGCAAAGATCACATCACCTTCTTCGTTCTTGTAAAAATTCATTTTTGTACCTCAGTTGTTGTATCACTATTCAGAAATTGTTTGAACTCATTTCCCTTGACAAAACCAAATCCACCTGCAATTAAACTCATTGCCAATAATACTGCAATCGCACCATGTCCTTTATCATCATCAGATTCCGCATACTCTTGTATACTTTGTCCAGTGATCTTCTCACCAATCCATGCACCAATTCCACCCATACCAAACATCAATATCCATGGAGTGAATTCAATCAATAACCAGAGAACAACTGCCATACCAGCAAGTGCTCCCCAACTACCAATATCTATATCACTACCAGATGAAGAATTTGATGAACGATCATCATCCTCCGTAATTAAAAAGACTCGATTGACATCCTGTTCACTCACTCCCTCCCTTCGTGCAATGTTCCTCCTCGCTTGAAATACATCCTGTGCATTGATTTCAGCATCATAAGGATGATCGCCTGAAGTCCAAACTTGTGCAGTAAAACGTGGCATAATCAACCTACACATGCCATGGGCATATACTCGGAACGGGGCATCTTTTCAAAGTTGTAGTCAGTTACCTCGGCACCTCCGACAATACGCGACTCCCACTCATGCTTTGCATCAATCATACCCACAACACTGTAGGACTTCGTACCATTCTTACGCCAGGTGACACGCTTGGTGAAACGCTTTACAACAGTCTTCATACCTTTCTCTTCACATGCCTCGGCAATAAATGCCTCAGGGAAGAAATCAACGACGGTGACGTTGGTGGTCAATTGCATGGGAGTTGAACCTCTCGACTTCTATAGAATACAGGAAAACGAGGGCAGATCAACCGATAGTGGACACCTTACCGACTGGCACACCCAACAAGATAACCCATTGCAAAAGAATCTAGACTCTTTTGTGCCATATATGCCTTACGTTTTAGGCACTTAATTGCAAGTTTCTCTTGATCATCTTTGCGTTTTTCCTTACACTCCTCATCAATAACATTTTGAATGTCATCAATAATCTTCTGAAACTTTTCTTTCGTAGTATCATCAACCAGAATTTGTGCTTTCTTCAGTTTAATCTGAATGATCTTGCGGTTTGCATAATTATCCTCCAAACCATAATCAATCTCAAATTGAGCACAATTTACATCATTGACCAACTCATTGATGGAGAGTTTTGTTGTCTCTTTCTTATCATAACGAATCTCAACCTTACCAAAATAATCAATCATTTCGGGAAGAACTTTCTCCACAAAATAATCATTATCAAATTCAAACCACTCTCCACCAGTAGAAAACTTTTTATAGAGTTTATGAAAATGACCCTCATGAATGTAAGCATCTTGACCTGCCTCAAATGTGCGGATCAAATGAACATCACCAGGGCATCCAGTTTGTACTCCTTTCAGTCTCTTTTTAGGATTGTCACTCACACCAATTTTGACATTCATCTTATCATAAATGCCGCGGATTTCGGCAAACATGACATAAACGTGGAGAGTGGTGGTTTTCATCAGTTAGCAGCAGTGAATTGGTTGAAGAGAATAGATTCTAGAGAATATGCTTCATTTTCTCTCTCTTCATCATCATATTGTCCGTTTTCGTTTTGAACAACATGAACCAATTCATGCAGCAATGTAATAACATAATCTTTTTCATTCAGATCATTGTGAATCTGAATGAATTGTTCATCACCATTAACTTCAGTGAATCCAAAGGCATTATCATCACTTAGGTCAGTGTGATAAACCTCAACGTCACTGTCAATCTCATATTTGGTTGTAAAGAACTCAAACACACTTTGAGTGAGGTGAGTGTGCTTAGATTTGCCAGAAGTGAATAACATCAGAAAGAGATTGCAAAGTTACCGAGATTGTCCAGAGATACTGTCTCTTTACCTGATAACATGCTGCGATCCCAATTTACATCCCAAGAAGATTTACCCTCTTCAATCACAGCAAACCCGAAACATCCAGGAACAGGCATCATATAAAGACCGTGCTTTTCTGCCTGTCTAGCAGATGCAAACCCGCGGGCATTGATTGCCCAATCCTTGCCAAAATAAACGCAGATGAAGTCTTGCATGGGAGTTGAACCTCTCGACTTCTATAGAATACAGGAAAACCAGTCGGTTTCAAGTGATGGTAGACGGTTCAACGACTGCCACAATGCACAAATTTTGTAATCGCATACCGATGATTCTCTTTCACATCTGTGACCGCATGAGTCACCCAACCGGGGAAAATAACAGTTTGATTGTCTTTTGCTGGAATTGGTTCGATTTCATGCCCTGGAAACCACAAAGAACCTCCATCAACTTTCTCTGGACAAATCGTTGTACTGATTAATGCATTGACCCATGAATCAGAATGTGGTGCATAGAAATCACCAACATCATATCGTCTTAATTTTGTGTAATCTAATGTTGAATCCCTGTATGTTACCCAATACTCATTCTCTTGAACCAGTTCTTCAAGAAAATCTGGATTGAAAAATTTAAGAGTCGTCAACAACATAATATCAGATATATTACGATAGTCTTTATGATATACCGTATCTAACACTAAACCCTTTGCTGTAGTTAGATACTTTCCACTCTCAACTGTGGCAGCATTGTAATCTTGAGGTTGACGGAGTTTACTGGAGAGAAAATTGATTTCCCTCCAAATTAACTCATATTGTTTTTGATCAAACGTATCCTCGATGATTACATGAGGAAACGGATCATTGTAAATCTTATGCTGCATAACTCATCGCGGGTAGTTCAGAAATCATATCATACTCCACATTATTTGTATCACCCCAACCAAGTTTCCAACACTGCCAACCTTCACCAGGAGTGAAAAGATAACACCACTCCTCACTACAATTACCACTGAAGAAGTCATCGAGTTGACTCATCTTTGGTGGGACATCTTCACCACGCTCACTGTAATATAGAGGACCAGGAACTTCCTTCTCAATATTCATCATCCAGGAACCATCAGGGTGTTCCATGTAGATGACTTCTTTAGTCCCGTCTGCCTTGACGATCCAACGCTTGAGCGGTGCAGAGTCCCAGGTGTGCAAGGTGTGCAGACAGGACATATCCCCACCGTCAATCAATTCCTGCACCTGTTCTTTGGTTGTATACTTGTCACGGAGAATGCGACCATTGCCCTTGATGTAACCATCATAGTGGCAATAGACAGACACGATTTGGTCGGGAGAGAGAGCGAGACCGATGCGAGAGCGAGTGCCCATGTCCTTTGTTTGAACTGATCTAAGTATAGGGCAGAGTGGGGCGGAGTCAGGGGCAGAGTGGACAGTAATCAAATTGGCACAATTTCGTATTCTATAAAGTTAGGATATTCTTTCTCCACCCACTTGGATAACTTATTGTTCTGTGATTTGATTCCCTTCGATGTCTTTGGTTTAGTTGGCATTGTCTTGAAAAATGATCTCGTACCCTCATCAGTTTTGATTTGAATACGATATTGTGCTGTAGTAGTTTCCATCAGATAGATTCAATAATTGACTGACGTGCTTGGTATGCAGTGAATTGATCAGAAAAAGTTGCAATCTTAGTAAAATTATCCTTCCAATAGAGTGACCACTTAGTAGATCCCCATTGTTGCTTTACTTTGATTGGATTGTCGATGCCGAGTGGATAGTGTTTCATTTCAGGTCAATCACTCCATAGCGGCAGAGAGTAGAAAGAGTACGACCGTAATGCCCTTCTAACCAACGGTGAGCACCAGTGTCGAATATCTGCTGGAATAAGTCTAAAAATTCTTCTTGAGAGAGTTCACCCTCCTCGTATCGTGCAAAGAGATCGGGGTCAATCATTGGGTTGAATAGGGTTGACTGATTCAATCTATGTCGGAGAACTGATTCTGTCAAGAGATGTGGACAGTTTATTTTTTGTCTAGTAAGGATTTCTGATATTGTTCCATTTTGTCTATAATTCCTCGCAGTTGTTTAATTGTTTCATCTTTCTTATCCATTTCAAATCTGAGCGTTTCAATTTCGCGATGAAGTTGATTAAACATAGAGGTTTGTTCGTAGGTCATATTTGAGAAGAACGTGGGACAGTGAAGTATTCGGTTTTTCTGATAATTTTCATAATGACTATATTTAAAAAGATATTTAGAGTTGATCATAGTATTGTTTCAAAAGGATTTCTTCGAGTCTCTCTGCTTCAATTTCCCATGGTAGATCGGCATAATCACTCTTTGAGTAGTCTATACCTTTCCAAAGAGTTTTTGCTCCCCTATTTCTAAGATCTCCACGAACATGTTGATACACATGAACGAGTTCATGAAATAATACTTTCAAATAATTGTCTTTATCCAAACGATTATGAATTTCAATTGAAAAACATCTTGGTTTATAGTCGTTATCTTGAACCGTACACCAACCATAGACCCCTTCTCTCACAAGTCCTCGATGATGTACTGTAATGTCTAATTTGTGCCTAGGCATATACTTTGCCATAAACCACATTACAGCGCCCTCACAGCGTCTTATAGGTGCCTTGTGGCCAGTAATTTCAAGAAAGAGCATAGTTGATTACCTGTTGAGAAACTCGCACACCCCAGTTCATCAACCATAAAAATGATCCCACAAAAATGAGTTTTTCTGTAGTGGTCATAGATCCTCCTTACATTGCAAATATAAACCCCCCACAGGTTTTGTGGGAGGTTGATGTGACAGTTTTTAATCTGGTCTATGATTTTTCACTTTTCTTGAGTTTTTTTACAAGATGTGCTGCATAGTCTTCCATCTTGTCTGGATGCACCGCTTTAATACCCGAATCTCGAATTGCATTCTCGATAGAATTCATCTCTTTGGGGCAAATGGGTTTGTCTTTTGGGAGAGTCATAGAGGAATGTTCAACTATTAGTATTTTATCAGCAAACCAACAAAAACACAAATTTCTTCATATTTTGTTCATATTACCCATAAGCAACTCGTAGAAATTCTGATGGTACTTGCAATACGTTTTCAATTTCATCATCATAGATTCGATATAATTTACTCATCACTCTACCATCATTAGCACGATATCTTCTAATTGAACCCATGTGCATATTATATCCAACAAATCCATTTTCAATGAAATCTAATACTGTAGTAACTGGGTGATAGTCATAAAGAAGTCCAGGTGTTCTTGCTTCATAGATGAAAGTGTAAGTTTCTCCTGGAACTGGATAACTTTTAACTTCTGGTACATGAATGTTGTCTTCCTTTTGTAGAGTCTCGATCAATTCATTCATATAATATCTTGAGTTCATGTTGACTGCAAGATTACTTAAAAGAGATTCTAATCTTGTTAAACGGGGCTCCTCACGTTGTCTTCTTAATTTCTCTCTTTGACGTGTGAGGAAACTTCCCTTCCTTTTAATTCCACCTCTTTTAGTTCTACCAATTACATCACTCTTATCATTAAAATTCTGAAAAGAGTTAGTCATTTTCGTTTTCGCCTTGTTCTTTTTTTCTTATAAGTTCATTTTCTGCTGAACGTTCTTTAAATTTACGCACCGAATCTAAAGATTTTTGTTTAGCGGATTCTCTTTTTGATTTCAACTTAGAAAGGGATTCAGATCCTCTATCAGAGTCCGAATCCTCTTTAAAATGTTTAAAAGACTTCATTGGGTCTTATGATTTTTGAGTATTTATTCAAATAAATCAGAATCATCCAAATGAAATTCTTCTTTTAATGCCACTGACTCCTCGATAAGACCATGATCCATTAAATAAATCATTCTTTCACAGAGATAGGTTTCGATGTTAATGTGTTCTTTTTCTTTAAACATGATCATGTGGTGAATTGCTCTACAATTTCAGACTCAACATCCTCTGCAAGTGCATATGTTGGTGCTTTCATGATGTTTTCACGAAGTTGATTGTAGTACATTTGATTAAATGCATCATCTTCAGCAGTAATCAAATCAAAACACTCATCATCATTTTCGGCAATTACATTCCAGATTCCACCATATTCTGAACTGGGGAATGGAATAAAATGGTCAACAATGTAGAGAAATTTCTGGGTCATTGGTCTGTGTAAATTACTTTTAGAGTTTAGTGTGGATTGATCTCGATGTCAAGGGTTGGTGGGATTCATAATTTTTCCATATATTGTCGGATTTTTAACCTCATAATCATAACACTTCATTACTTCTCCATAAAAATCGGAAGAATAAGAATTGTAACCTGGTAATTTTTTATGGATTAACATACTCTTCATCATTTTCCTCCCAAAAATTATTCCAATGTTTTTTGCAAATTTCAGAATCATCATTCGAGTCACAGAACATACGATCAACTACTTCAAAGCATACTGAATTAAATTTTCCAATCATTCCCTTCAGTTCTATCTTTGTGTGCTGGGAGTGAACCTCAACACCTGTTACAGTGTAGAATCTCCCCAAGATACATGGAGGCCAATCATTGTTGCCCCACTGCATCTGTTCTTTGGTACATCCTAAGTACCCAACTGTGTCACCTACTTTGATATTCATAAAGAAATCCGTTGTCTGTTGTATAATGTACTTTTTTCACACCGGCCTCTTCCAAGGCAAGGGAACAAATGGGGCATGGTTTCGCCATCCTGAGTTTATCTTGAGGGTTGACCCTCGCAACTACAATTGTATCACACTCTTCCTTACATTTCACAAGAGCAGCGATCTC
>CENG01017440.1_pt1 | contig 10894 bp, 10 predicted proteins | sample 530131 | NCBI WGS metagenome assembly CENG01 (sample SAMEA2591057, study PRJEB7988) | marine metagenome | biome: marine biome (ENVO:00000447); feature: surface water (ENVO:00002042) layer; material: saline water (ENVO:00002010), including plankton (ENVO:xxxxxxxx) | depth 5 m
CAGTAAATCATTCTGTTCCATGTTGTGGTTTTTTATTTAAAGAAAAAAAGTCTCCAAGAAATATAATAAAAACTAAAATTAAAGATTTAGGTTTGGGAATTGGAGATATTAAAAAATTAAAAAATAGAGAAAACTGTATAGTAAATGGCAAGGCTATTAAATATAAGGATGTTACCATTCCAGGGAATAAAGCTAGATCTTACGCTTATTGTGCAGATACCAAATACGATAAAAAAATAATACCATTTATTAAAGATGTTGATGTTATATATCATGAATCTACATTTTTAGAGGAATTAAAGAACAAAGCATCTAAAACCAAGCATTCTACAGCTAATCAAGCTGCTGAAATTGCTTTAAGTGCCAATTCTAAAATGTTAATCTTAGGGCATTTTTCTGCTAGGTATGATAATATTGAAAAATTTGTTCAAGAGGCTTCTAGTATTTTTAAAAATACAGTTGCAGCCTATGATGGATATAAATATCAAATAAAAAATTAAAGTAATTGAATAATCTACATTTTAAGCAAACAGCTGATGGTTCTTCTACTCTTTACAATTCATTGTTAAAAGAACATTACCATTCGATCCATGGGGCTTTAAATGAATCTATTCATGTTTTTATAAGGAAAGGATTTCTTGATTTTGTTGATTTATTTAAATCCGTTAAAGACATAAATATTTTAGAAATAGGATTTGGGACTGGCCTCAATTGTATTTTAACATATATAGAAAACTTAAAATTAAACATCTCTTTAAATTATACATCTTTAGAACCTTTTCCTTTGGAAATGGAAATAATTGACAACCTTGATTTTAATCTAGACTCTAAACAATTAGATGCTTTTAAATTGATTCATCAATCTTTTTGGGAAAAGCCTGTTAAAATTAATAAGCAATTTTCTCTTGAGAAATTCACATTGGAACTGCAAGATTTTAATGTTAATAAATTGTACGATATTATATACTTTGATGCATTTGCACCTAATAAACAGCCGGAATTATGGAAAGTAGATGTTTTTAATAAATTATTTAATTTAACCTCCAATAATGGAGTATTGGTAACTTATTGTGCCAAGGGACAAGTAAGAAGAGATTTAGAAAAAGTAGGGTATTTTGTGGAGAGACTAGATGGTCCACCTGGAAAAAGAGAAATGCTTAGAGCAACCAAAGTTTAAAATTTTATGCTATTTAGTTACACAACAATTATCATCATTATTACATGTATAGTTTCATTTATTTCATTCAATAACGATACTTTAAAAAATGATTTGTTGTTTTCTCCTTACCATTACTCTAATAATAAAAAATGGTGGATTCTATTAACACATGGATTTATTCATGCAGATTTTTTACATCTATTTTTCAATATGTATGTACTATATATTTTTGGTCCTTCTTTAGAATCTTATTTCCTAATCTCCTCTGAAATTGGTTGGATCTACTATATTTCTTTCTATCTACTCGGAATTGTTTTTGCAACTCTTCCTTCCATTTTCAAGCATAAAAATAATCCAAATTACAGCAGTTTAGGTGCATCAGGAGCAGTTTCAGCCATTGTATTTGCTTACATAGTAATTTATCCTCTTAGAGAGCTTGGTTTGATATTAATTCCAGGTTTATTTCTCCCAGGATTTATTTTTGGAATATTGTATCTTTTTGCAGAACATTACCTTAGCAAAAAACAATATTCCAATATTGCACATGACGCACATATTAGCGGTTCTATTTTTGGAATTATTTTTATTAATGCTTACGATTATAATAATCTAATGCTCTTTTTTCAAAAGATAATTTATTATTTTCAAAACTTTTAGAAAAAATGCTTAACCCAATTAATTTAAACGGACAAATAAAAGATGGGGATTCGATTAGCTTTAATCAACTTAAAAGAGGTTTTAATTTTGGCGACGGATTATTTGAAACTATAAGGGTGGTTAATGGTAAGAGTATTTTTTTAGATGCCCATTTCAATAGAATTTCTAGTGGACTCGAGGTTTTAAAAATCAAACAAAATTATTCCTTTAATCTAAACTCTTTAGAAAGGTATATAAACGAACTTTTACTTTATAAAAATATTAAGCATGGGGGTAAGGTTAAAGTTTATATTTTTAGAGGAGGATTAGGAACATATAAGCCTGAGAGCAATCAAATGAGTTTTATTATTGAAGCTACTGATTTAGAACATAACATTTATGAACTTAACAAAAATGGCTATTTAGTAGATATTTACAATGATTATTCAAAGACTGTTAACCAACTTTCTTTTTTTAAAACATCCAATTCACTGCTTTATGTTCTTGCAGCTTTAACGGCATCAGAAAATAATTTAGACGATTTATTTATTGTTAATGAAAAAAGTGAAATTATTGAATCTTCAAATTCAAATATATTTTTATTTAAAGATGAAGTCTTGTTAACACCTCCACTAAATAGTGGTTGTATACATGGAGTAATGAGAACAGAAGTTATTAGAGCAGCTGGAGATTTGGGGATTAAAGTATTAGAATCTAATGTCTATAAAGAAGATCTAGAAAAGTCAAGAGAAATATTATTATCCAATGTTATTTGTGGAATAAGATGGGTAGGAGGCTACAAGAAAAAGAGATTTTACAATTCAATTTCTAAGAAAATTATAGAAAAATTAAATCAAAATTTATCTAGTTATCAGTAGGATTAACTGGGAAATTGGCAATAGCTTTTAATTTTCCTCCTCTATTTAATAATACTTCTTTCCAAAGATCTTCATTTTTAGAAAATATATTTTCTTTCTGCAAGTCAATCGCAATCCATGAGTTGGAGTCAAATTCTGTTGCTAGTTGGTTGTTGGTCCAACCTGCATAACCAAGAAAGAATTTAACCTTGCTAATATCTAAAACACCCATATTCATAAACTCTATAATTTGATTAAAGTCTCCTGATGTCCAAATATTATCACTTATTTTAATAGAACTATCAATAATATCACCTAATTGATGTAAAAAAAATAGATTACTTGAATGAACAGGTCCACCATAATAGACATTTATATCGGATATTTCTATCTCAGGAATTATTTCGTCTAATTTAATATTTAGCTTGTTATTTAATATAAAGCCGTAAGATCCAGTTTTATCATGTTCACACATATAAATAACAGATCTTGAAAAGTGGTCGTCGTTCATAAAAGGTTCAGCCAATAAAAGCCTTCCTTTTTTAGGTTTTAGATTGTTGAGTTTACTGATGTTGGCAAATGAAATATCCATTGCTATAAATTTAATTAAAAACTACAAAATATCAAATCTACTTAATGAATTGCTGATCGCCACGGAAGATTTTTGGAAACTTCAGCTTCTTTGGTTAAAATTTCTTGTGTACGCTGGTCTACTACATCATGGTCAAAATAACATTTGGCCATTTTAATAAAAGAATCTATATGTAATAACTCTTGAATATGAAGGTTGGTGTAAAACTTTGCAATTTTAGGATCTTCTACAACTTCTCCTATAAGCTTAAACCTTTCAGAACCTCTTAACTCTGCTACGGATGCAATTATCAATCTATCCATGAAAAGTTCATCAGATCCCGAACGAATAATTGGCATAATCCCTTTCATATAAGGATCTTTTTGAAAAACTCCATTTAGTTCATTTCCTCTATATCTTATTAGTTCATAAACCTGTTTAAAATGTAACAATTCTTCAACAGATATTTGAATTAATTCATCTATAATCTCAGTTCTATTTGGATATTTTGCGATTAGAGACAAACACATATTTGCTACTTTTCTCTCTGCATCTGCATGATCTTGTAGAAACGAATCTATATCAGTTACTGCTTGTTGTGCCCATTCTATGGGAGTTTCGTATTTTAATTTTAATTCCATTTAAATTCTTTTCCAAAAATAAGGGGTAAATAATAGACAAACTGTAAATAATTCTAATCTTCCCATTAACATTAATAAAGACAAAATCCATTTTCCAATATTGGGAATATTATTGAAAGAAAAGGAGGGACCAACTTTACCAATTCCTGGACCAACATTTCCAACGGCAGAAGCAACAGCACTGATAGAGGTAATAATATCTATTCCTAAAGCAGCAAGAAAAATAGAGCCTATTGCAAAAACAAACAGGTATAAAAAGATAAATGCAAGAAGGTTATAAGTTACTTGATTAGATATGGAAGAACCATTTAGAATTACTGGAATCACTGCTTTTGGATGTAATCTTCTTTTAAACTCAAGTAATCCATTTTTAATTAGTAAAATGATTCTTACAATTTTTATTCCTCCACTTGTACTTCCTGCAGAAGCTCCTGAGAATAGAAACAAAAAGAAAATAAATGACATAAAAGAACCCCATATGGTATAATCGGCAGTTGAGTAACCAGTAGTAGTAATTATGGAAACTACTTGAAAGCATATTTCTCTAAAGGATTTTAGTAAGGTAATTTCATTGGAAAAAGAATGGTAGATGGTGAGGGTAATTACAACAAGAAAAATGGAAGTTACGTACCATTTAAATTCGTCATTTTTAAGAATTTTATTTAATCTCATTTTTAATCCAAAATAAATTAAAGTAAAGTTCGTACCTGCCAAAAGCATAAATATTACAATAACAGCTTCTACCCATGGATTTTGAAAAGCTGCAATAGAAGCTTGTTTGGTAGAAAAACCACCAGTTGAAGTAGTAGTTAATGAATGATTCACAGCATCAAAAAAATCTAATCCAATGACCATTAAAATAATAGTTTCTAACATTGTTAACCCAAAATAAATAATCCAAAGTCTTTTGGCTGTTTCCTTGATTCTAGGATGTATTTTATCTTTGGTAGGACCAGGTGCTTCAGCAATAAATAACTCCATTCCTCCAATCCCTAAAAGTGGTAAAATAGCAATGGTTAAAACAATTATTCCCATTCCTCCAATCCACTGGGTCATACTTCTCCAAAAAAGAATGCTTTTTGGTAAAGATTCTATATCGTCTAATATGGTGGAGCCTGTGGTGGTAAAACCAGACATTGTTTCAAAAAAAGCATTGGTCAAATCTGGAATACTTCCTGATATTAAATATGGAAGACAACCAAAAAGAGTCATAAATAGCCAACCTCCAACTACAATTAGGTATCCGTCTCGCTTTTTGATTTCAGAACTTTTATGTTTTCTTGTTAGCAATCTCATAAGGAAACCAGAAAAAATTGTAATTGCTCCACACAATAAAAAATCCCAATGCAACTCTTGATTAAAGTCATAAACTAATGAAAATGGGATACAACTTAACATTAGAAAACCATTGAGCAAGGTAAGAGTACCTATAACATAAATTATTACAGATTTATTGAATAATCCTGTGCTTTTATTGGAAGAATTTTTCAATTTTTTGAATAGATTCAGTTAGTGAAAATACTATGGTTTTGTCGTTTTCTTTCAAATGAAAATCCCCGAAAGGAATTATTGGAATGCCATTTCTAATAACACCAGCTATTTTTGAAGAGTTAGGAAAATTCAATTTATTAATTGGACTTTTGGTAATTTTAGAACCGTCTTTTACTACAAACTCTATAATCTCAGCATCTGTTCCATGAAGGTTTGCTACTAGAGAAACATTTCCTTTTCTTACAAATTTAAATATATTATCTGCTGCTATAATTTTTTTATTTATCAAAGTATCTATTCCTATAGATTGAGAGAGATTGATGTAATCAAAGTTTTCAATTCTAGCTATTGTTTTTTTAATTCCATGACTTTTACCAACTAGGGAAGTCATTATATTCATTTCTGAATCGGCAGTTACTGAAATAAGTGCATCGATTTCTGTTAATCCTTCTTCTTCAAGCATTTTAACATCGTGTCCATCAATGTTGATAATCAAGGTTTTTTTAAGAGTATTTGCCATTTGTTGACATGTGACTTTGTCTTTTTCTACCAGAGTTACTCTGAAATCATTTTCTAAAAGTTCGGCGGTGTTAATACCAATTCTACTACCACCAATAATCATTACATCCTTAATTTTAAAATTGTTTTTACCACAAAGTTTAATAATATTAGGGATGGAAACTTTTAAAGATATAAAGTATACAATGTCATTTTCTTTTAAAATTGTTTCACCATTTACAATAAGAGTAAGATCATCTCTATGAAGTGCTAATGGTTTAAAACTTAAATTTCGATTTAAATCTGCACTTTCTCTTACTGTTTTATTAATAAGACTAGAATTTTCTGATAATGATATTCCAAAAACAGTAAGCTTTCCATTGTCAAATTCTATATCATCCGTAAAAGCAGATTGGTTTACCAATCTTTGAATTTCAAGAGTTGCAAGATAGGTAGGAGAAATTAGAGTGTCTATCCCAAGTTCATTGTAAAAATGTTCTTTGTTTTCTTTAATTATATTTACATCGTTAATTCTTGCAATCGTACGTTTTGCTCCTAGTTTTTTTCCTAAAATACATATTAGCATATTGGTTTCTTCACTAGAAGTAACTGCAATTAACAAATCGCAAGAGCTTATTAGCTTTTGTTCCATTATCTCAACTGATTTCGCATCACCAGCAATTGTAAAAACATCTATTTGAGAAGAAATAGTATTTAACCTTTCTTCGCTTAGGTCTAGAAGGTATATATCGTGAGATTCTGAAGACAACAATTTAGCAAGATGTGATCCTAGGTCACCTGCTCCAGCAATAATAATCTTCATAGGAAATAATTTATAAGCAAATATATAAGTCTTTAATTACTGAAATACAGATTTATAAAAAAAAACATTTTTCAATTTTAGAAATATAATATAGAAGTTAATTGTTTTTTTACTTTTGTGGTTAAAAGAAAGTAATGTCAGAAATAAAATTTGGTACGGATGGTTGGAGAGCAATAATTGCAAAAGACTTCACTGTTGAAAATGTTTCAAGGGTTGCCTATGCTACTGCTGAATGGACATTGAAAAACTTTAAGAAACCATCCATTGTTATTGGACATGATTGTAGATTTGGTGGGAAATTATTTGTAGAAACAGCTGTTAAAGTATTTGTTTCTAAAGGAATAAAAGTGCATATGGCAAAAACATTTATTTCTACTCCTATGATTTCTTTAGGAGTTAAAGAATTAAAAGCCTCATTAGGAGTTGTAATTACTGCTAGTCATAATCCACCAGATTATAATGGCTACAAGCTCAAAGGTCATTTTGGTGGTCCTCTATCAACTGAAAAAGTTAACGAAGTGGAAAGTTTGATTCCGCATGAAGATAAAATTTATCTCAACCAGATTGATATCGATAACCAGATTGAAAAAAATAATATTGAAATAGTTGATTTAGAGCAGATGTATTTAGATAGGGTAGAGTCTTCTTTTGATTTAGAAGCTATAAAAAATTCTGGATTAAATTTTGCTTATGATGCGATGTATGGTGCTGGTCAAAATGTAATGAAAAAGTTATTTCCCGATATGACTTTTTTACATTGTGATGAAAATCCTTCTTTTATGGGCCAGGCTCCAGAGCCAATTGCTAAAAACTTAACGGAATTTTCTAATTTAATAAAAGAGAAAGGAGATATTGCTGCTGGTCTTGCAACGGATGGAGATGCTGATAGAATAGGCCTATATAACTCCAAAGGTGAGTTTGTAGATTCACACCATATTATTTTGTTGCTGCTACTATATTTGAATAAATCTAAAAATTTAACGGGAAAGGTAGTAGTAGCTGCTTCTACAACACCAAGGGTGGTTAGGTTGGCAGAAATATTAGGATTGCCGCATGATACAGTAAAAGTTGGTTTTAAATATATAGCTCAACAAATGATAAAAGAAGATGTTTTAATTGGGGGAGAAGAATCTGGAGGAATCGCTATCAAGGGACATATTCCTGAAAGAGATGGTATATGGATGGGACTTGTGTTATTTGAATACATGGCTAAATCAGGTAAATCTTTAGAAGAACTTATTGAAGAAGTTTATGGGTTAGTAGGTGCGTTTAAATATTGGAGAGATGATCTTCATATTGACGAAAAAGTAAAAAATGCCATTGTAAAAAAATGCAATAAAGATCAGTTTAAGTCTTTTGGTAATTATACTGTTCAAAGCATAGACAAAACAGATGGTTTTAAATTTATTTTAAGTGACGACGAATGGTTGATGATAAGACCATCGGGAACAGAGCCTGTTTTAAGGTGTTATGCGGAGTCTAAAGACTTAAAAGGCGCAAAGCACATACTATCTGCTTGTAAGAAAGAAATCGGGGTTTAATAGACTTAAAATCCAGATACTTTGGTTTCAGATGGATGTTTAACTGTAAAACTAAATTTTTTCTCAATAATTTCGTTTGGACTCAATTGAATATTCCATTTCAATTTTCCATTTTTCTTATCAAATATTGCTTCGGAGCTTTCAACTAATTGAATATCAATAGATTTTTTGGTGGATTTTGGTATTTGATCTATAAGTACAATTGAAACAGATTTTTCTTTGTTGTTTTTTAAGGAAAGCTTGTAGGTTTTCTCAAATTTAATATTGTCTCCAACTTTTGTTTCTGAACTAAACTTTTTCTCTAATGTTCTCTCACAAATAATAGAAACATCTCTACTCAAAGATAAATCATAGGTTTTTTTAGTTGAGTAGGGGTCTAAAAATGTTTTTCCAACAGATTTGCCTTCAAAATAAACTTGGCCATTTCCAGGAAGTAAATTCTTATTTCCAAGTGATTCAAAGTGACACATTAAGAAAACATCTTTGTCTAGCTTTGGATAGCAATAATAATCGTAATTGGCCTCTAAACTAAATTTTTGAATTTCTATAAAAATTGGTTCAGTTTGCGATGGGATTGAATAGGGAAGTGCTATATTATAAATTATTTGAGTTCCGCTATAGTCAACGCTAGTAAATTCTGAGGAAGAAATAGACTCTGGAATTTCATCTTCACTATCCATTACATTGGCTGAGTAGTTTACAATGGTTTTAGCTCTTTTATTGTTGGTACTATAGGTGTTGATATATTGGGTTTGAAAAGATGGAGCTTTGTTGGATTTATTTAATTTACCAGTTGAAAGAGAAAGTTGGACATTGGACCAAGTCTCGTTGGTATTTTGAAATATTTTTGCTTTATAGGTTAAGTCTATGGGAGAATTAATTCCTTTAGATCTTATTTCGTAGCTAGGTGCCCATCCAGCTTTATTAGAATTATAGCTTAGCCCATAGGAGTAATTTCCAGCTTTGGTACAGGTTAATTGAACAATTATATTTGCGGACTGGTTTTTACTAGTTTTAATGGTAGAATTTATTTGCTGTTTTAGTTTTTCTTCAATAAAAGATAAGGAGTCTATTTCTTTTTTAGTGATAGAAATATCAGATTGAATTCTATAAATACTTTTTTTGAAATACTCAGACAAATCCATTAAATCATCCACTATAAATTCTCTTGTGGTTTTTAAAACAGACTTATTTTCATTAAATAAATCTTTTTCTTCAAGAAAAACTGCAAGATTGACTTCTTTGATTCTTTTTTGCTCTTTTATATGACTTAAGCTGTCTTTTAAGAAATCTAATTCTTTATTTCCCATAGATTCTCTATTTAGAAAGTTCATTTTTTTTGAAACAGAATTAACTATGATATTTTTGGAGTTCATTAAAAACTGAATAGATTCGTTGATTAAGCTTGGGGATAGATTGGTTATAACTAAATGATTAGATCCTAATTTAATAGAAGCATTTCCTATTCTTTCAATATGCGCTCCCACGTTATGAATGGTAATATTTTTAATTTCAGAACTTTGCGAAATATAATTGGTTAAATTTTGAGCTTTAAAAATGTAGGAATTTAACATCAAAAAAGAAGAGCATATTATAGATAGTTTTTTAATCATTACATAATTTTTACAAACATACTTCAAAGTTAATGCCAAAAATTTAATTATCCTTAACTTAGCTCAATGTCTAAACCATTAATTTTAATTACCAACGACGATGGATACCAATCTAAGGGTATAAAGTCTCTTGTAGACTCTGTAAAAGATTTAGGGAGAATTATATTGGTTGCACCAGATAGACCACAATCGGGAATGGGCCATGCTATTTCGGTAAATAAACCTATAAGATGTTTTAAATTAGATTTTTTTAGTTCTGTAAATGCCTACTCTTGTACAGGAACTCCAGTAGACTGTGTAAAAATGGGTTTGTTTCTATTAAAAGGGGAAAAACCAGATTTGATTTTGTCGGGAATTAACCATGGTTCTAATGTAAGTACCAATATTTTGTACTCTGGAACAATGTCTGCAGCAGTAGAAGGGGCCTTGGCTGGTATTCCTAGTGTTGGCTACTCATTAACAGACTACAGTGAAGATGCAGATTTTGATTATTCTATGAAAGTAGTTCGTTTAATTTCCAAAAAGGTAATCAATGAGGGTTTAAAGTTGGGAACTTGCTTAAATGTGAATATTCCCAATGTTAAAGAAGATAAAATAAAAGGAATTAAAGTTTGTAGACAAGGTAAAGCATTTTGGGACGATACTTTCGACCATAGAAAAGATCCACTAGGAAAAGATTATTACTGGCTAACTGGTTCCTTTGGATCAAAGGAACCAGCTCCAGAGACAGATATTAATTATTTAGAGAACAATTATGTAACTATAGTTCCTACGCAGTATGACTTAACGTGTCATGATTCTGTTGAAGAACTTAAAAAATGGAAATTATAATGGCTAATTGGAAAAATAAGATCAATCAAACTAAATATGGTATTATTGCTGGATTAACTCTTCCGGTATTGGGTTTTTTTATTGGATTTCTTGCTCAGGGCGGTAATATGTCTTTTTCTACTTTTTGGCAAATATTTACACAAAACCATGATTTAATTCAAGTGAATGATTTAAAGTTAATATACCAGGATACTAGACAGAGTACTGCAATGTTTTGTTTGCTGGCCAATATG